>Ga0316187_10000317_pt1 | contig 36204 bp, 23 predicted proteins | sample CroRivburrow1_MG_FD_204927 | JGI IMG/M metagenome (GOLD analysis project Ga0316187, IMG submission 204927) | Coastal sediment microbial communities from Maine, United States - Cross River worm burrow 1 | ecosystem: Environmental > Aquatic > Marine > Coastal > Sediment | place: USA: Maine... | reverse complement strand
CTCCTGCTGACCCCCAGGATCGATTTTCGAATATGCTGAATGTACGGGAAGCAAAGTCAAGATCAATAGTAAATAATGTATCTATATGATAAATGAATATGAAAAACATGGAATATGCATATTGTAATACGGTGCCCGGCTGCGGGTCGGGTGCGCCGTCTGACCGCCTGGCGGTCGCTACTTTCAGGTGGGTGCGGACGCGCCGTGCTCGTGTCAGATGCGGCGCGCCGCGACGACGGTGATGTCGTCGCCGGGAGGCGCTCCCACGGTCCAGTCGTCCAGGGCGTCGCGGATCGACTCGAGGACCTCGGCGAGCGGACGGTCCCGGTCGGGCCGGACGAGCTCGGCGAGGCGATGTCCGCCGAATTGCTCGCCCGCGGGGTCGGCGGCTTCGGTGACGCCATCGCTGTAGAGGAGCAACAGATCTCCCGGCTCGAGCCTGTTCGAGACGACATCGAAGGAAGCATCGGGGAACATCCCGAGCGGCCAGCCCCTCCCGGGTAGCCACTCGTCGCCGCCGTCGGCTCGAACCACCAACGCCGGGTTGTGTCCCGCGCTGCAGTAGCGCAGCTCACCCTCGCGGTCCAGCAATCCGAAGAACAGGGTGACGAAGCGGTTGTCCGAACAGTGCTTCGCCATGACTCGATTCAGGCGGGACATCAGTCGAACCGCGTCGTCGACTTCCTCGGCCAGCACCTGCACCCGGGCCTGAAGCGTGGCCATCACGAGGGCGGCCGGCAGTCCCTTTCCGGCAACGTCTCCGATCACGAGGCCCAGGCGATCGTCCGGGTAGGGCAGGAAATCGTAGTAGTCGCCGCCGACCGTTCGGCTGGCGATGTTGAAGCCCGTGACCTCGACATGCGCAAGCACGACCGGATCGCGGGGAAGCAGCCCGGTCTGGATACTCGCCGCCTGCTCGAGCTCTTGCTCGTAACGCCGCTTGTCGTCCTCCGCCAGGGTCAGACGCTCCTGTTCGATGCGTGTCGCGGCCACGTTGGCCAGGACGGTCAAGAGCTCGAGGTCTTCCGGAGCGAAGTCACGCTGCCACTGGCAGTCTACGTAGATCAACCCGATCACCCGGTTCTGCGTTTGCAGGGGCACGGCCATGAACGTCCGGACCCGCTGCTCGACGAGCGTTTTCATCTCCGCGAACTCGGTCTCGAGCTGAGCGTCTTTCACCAGAAGCGACGCCTTCTCACGGGTCACGCGGTCCCGCACGGCGGTGCTGATGCGAAAACCTTCTCCGCGCACGGCCCGGGTGACCAGCTCGTCGTCTTCCAGGGTCATGAGCACGCCGCGATCGCTGTGAACCGCTTCCGTCGATAGGTCCAGGATCAGGTCGAACAGCTCGGGCAACGGGCGCCGCTCGCACAACTCTCGACTGGCACGGAGAACCGCTTGAACCGCGGGGTTGTGGGTCGGTAGGCGGAGATTCTCGTCGACCTTCCTGTCCTCCGATATCAGCGCGTCGAGCCTCCTCACGACGGTATGAACGGGCGTCAGAGAGGTCACCTCGGGGACGAACATCACGTCTCCGGTGTCCTTTTCCCCCAGCCTGCCATCGCAGATCAGTGTGACGTTCCCCGCGGAGATCCGGTCGCCCCGCCGCAGGGGCCGGCTGACTCGAATCTCCTCTCCGTTGAGGTAGGTCTTGTTCGTGCTGCCGGGATCGCGGACGATCCAGTCCTGTCCCTTGCGTTCGAAGACTATGTGCTTGCGCGACAGGGCCTTATCGTTGATGTAGACATCGTTGTCGGACTTGCGGCCGAAGGTGAGACGGTCCCCTTGGAGAGGGATGATCCGCTCGTCGCTGCCGTGTTTCAGTACGATCTTGGTGATCACGTTTCCTCGACCTCGAACGCTCGACCTCAGTATCCCTATGGTATCGTAGTCAGGACGGTGATCGAAGCAGGCTCTGACCGCGCGGCATCAGCGCTGGAGGGGGGATGGCGACCAACAAGTACTCGGTAGGCGCGGAGATCGAGGCCTACTGCACCAAATGCAAGATGGATCGCCTTCATGCGATCGAGGCCCTGAAATCGGATGGCAACATCAACAAGGTCTTTTGCAAGACCTGTCAGGGCAGCCATCTGTTCCGTCGACCGAAGAGCGCGAAGGCCCAGACGGGCGCGTCCCGACGGCGCCGGGCCGGGTCGGTCGTGGTGACCGAAGCCGAGATGAAGGGGGCCAAGCCCTACGCGATGGACAAGGTGTTCAAGGCGGGTGACATCATCGATCACTCGACGTTCGGCCCGGGCAAAGTCCTGGAGGTCAAGCAGGGCGGACGGATGGACGTCGGGTTCGCAACCGGAAGCAAGCGTCTGGTCTGCGGTATCGCCTAGTCAGGGAATCGGCCTTCCACCCGGGGCAGACTGCGGATCGCCACGCGTTCATCGCACACCGTTCGATCGAGAAGGTAAGTCGCGGCGGCGATGGCTTCGAGCTTCGGTGTCGAGACGCCGACCCATCCGGCAATCTCCACCACGGCCCCGACGAGCGCGTCCACCTCGAGGCGTTTCCCGCGTTCCACGTCTTGCAGGGTGGACGTCTTGTGCGGACCCACCCGCTCGGCACCGGCCATCCGCTTCTCGATGGGAAGGCGAATCGTCACACCGAAAGCGTTGGCGACCGATTGCACTTCTTCCATGAGCTCGACCGCCAGCGATCGGCTCGGCTCGAATCGGCAGATGTCGGCCATCGTCGCGTGCGTCAGCGCGCTGAGCGGATTGAATACCGCGCTGCCCAGTAGCTTCAGCCAGATCTCACCGCGCAGATCCTCGAGGAAGAACGACTTGAAGCCGCCGCGAGTCAGGAGGTCGATCACGCCTTGCGTACGCTCGCTCGGCCTGTCGTCGAGCTCGCCGACGACGATGCGATTGCCCTCGACATGCCGGACCACACCAGGCTCCACCACCTCGGCCGCGGGGTAGACCACAGCACCGACGATCCGATCCGCGGGGACGTGCCGCTCGAGGGAGCCGTCCGGGTCCAGGCTCTGGATTCGCCGAGCCGCCCAGAGACCGTTCGTGCGCTGAAAGTACCACCATGGAAGGCCATTCTGCACGGGAAGCACGATGGTCTGATCGTGGTACAGACAGGGGAGATGCTCCGCGACCGTGGACAGGTCGTGAGCCTTGACCGCAAGCACTACGAGATCCTGAGCCCCCGCATCGGTCAGATCGCGAACAACGGCGCCCTGGACGACGCTTCGCTCTCCGGCGGGTGTTTCGAGCGTGAGACCGTTGGATCGAAGTGCCTCCTGCTGTACCCCGACGTCGACGAGGGTCACGGCCTCGCCGGCCTGTGCCAGGCGGGCGCCGATCAGGCCGCCGACGGCACCCGTTCCGATGATGGCGATTCTCACGATGCTTCTCCTGAACGATCGAGCCCTCGACGCCTACTACAACCCTTCGACATTCTCTCTCAACACGCGTGCGGGGACTCCGGCCACGAGCACGCGCTCGGGAATCTCTCCGGTAACGACGGCTCCGGCGGCGATGATCGCGCCGGCCCCGATCTTGACGTGATCGATGATCGTGGCGCCGATCCCGATAAACGTCCCGCTCCCCACGTGGACCGAGCTGGCGATGTGGACGCCCGGGCCTACCGTCACGAAGTCGTCGATGGTGGTGTGGTGCCCGATGGTGGAGCCGCGATTGAGCAGAACATGCCGTCCGATCGCGGCGCGAGCCGCGACGAGACAACCGCGACTCACGAGTGTGCCCTCCGCCACCTTTGCCGACGTCGATACCCGGGCCGACGGGTGGACGATGGTGGCGAACGGAATGCCGTAACCCTCCACCTGCTCGACGAACGCGCGGCGCTTCGTGGTTCCCAGGGCGCCGAGGGCATGATGGGATCCCGAGTAGCCGGCCAGGTCATCCACCCACACGATCGGGATCCCCGCGACGGCGTCGCCGGCCCGCGTCGGATCGATGCTGTCGACGAGCCTGTCGACGCGCCACCCCGGCATCTCCGCCACCATGTCCGCGACGTCCTCGGTGAACGGCCCCGTGCCGAGCAGCAAGAGAGGAGTCTCGGTCATGCGCCACTCCAGAACGAGCGCACGGCGTCGATGACGAGCGCCACGTCGTCGTCGGTCATCTCGAAGAACAGCGGCAGGGTTACGATTTCACGGCTCAGCCTCTCGGTAACGGGGAGAGGTCGGCGAAACTCGGCGAACGCCGGCTGCATGTGGTTCGGATGGAACTGAATCGTGCAGTCCACTTGCCGCTCTTTGAGGTGGGTCATCAGTCGATCGCGACGGCCGTCGGTGACGCGCACCACATACGAGAATGGGAAGGTCGAATCGAGATCCCGGTGCGGCAACGCGATGGCTTCAAGGTCGGCAAACGCCTCGTCGTACTGGCGAACGATCTGGTGCTTGCGCGCGCGATAGTCATCGAGCCTCCGAAGCTGGGCCAGGCCCAGTGCGGCGTTCAGGTTGTGCAGCTCGTACCGCCAGCCGTGGGTTACCACGTGGTAGTGCCATGGGGAATCGTCGCCGATCCTTCGCCAGGTCCCGAAGTCGATCCCGACGTTACGGAGCGGGAGCAAGCGCCTCGCGACCTCGTCGTCATCGGTGCAGATCGCGCCGCCGGTACCGCACGTGATGTTCTTGATCGGGTCGAAGCTGAAGCACGTGAGATCGCTGAGGCTACCGACCGGTCGCCCGCGATAGCTCGACCCGAACGCGTGGGCCGCGTCTTCGATGACGGTCCAGCCCCTGGGGCGGGCGAGGTCCACGATCGCGTCCATATCGCACGGAAGTCCTCCGTAATGCACCGGCATGATCGCGCGCGTGCGATGGGTGGCGCGCGCGATCGCGTCTTTGACGTCGATGTTGAACGTCTCTTCCCGGACGTCGCAGAAGACCGGGCGGGCCCCGGCAACCACGATCATGGTGACCGGGGCGGCATAGGTCAGAGACGGGACGAGGACTTCGTCCCCGGGGCGGAGGTCGAGCGCGTCGAGTGCCATGTGCAGAGCGGCCGTGCCGGAGGAGGTACTCAGGACGTGTTTGGCGCCCACGATGTCGCGAATCGCCGCCTCGAACTCTTCGGTGAGGGCGCCCTTGCCGACCCACCGTGATTCAAGCACGCCGGCTATCGCATCCACCTCGGTGGAATCGAAGTACGGTCGATGGGTCGGTAGAGGCCGGATCGGGGCCGCTGGCCCTTTGGGCTTCCCGGTCATGTTATGTTTCCTGTTCGATGCCGACATCGCCCGGTGAGTCGATTCTGTTCATCGCACCCTTCCCGTTCTTCGTGTGGCGGGGATCTCCGATCCGCGTCCGCCATGATCTCGAGGCCTTGTCGGAGCTAGGATACCGCATCGATCTGCTCACGGTTCCCCTCGGCGAGCCGATCGAGATTCCCGGAGTCACCCTCCACCGGGTGGCGAATCCGCTCCGCATTCGCCACATGCCGATCGGCCCTTCCTGGCACAAGATCGTCTTCGACGCCCTTCTCTTGAAGGACGCGATGATCCTCACCCGCCACCGACGGTTCGATTTCATCCACGGCGTCGAGGACGCAGGCGCGGTCGGAATGCTCGTGCGAAAGATCCGTGGCGGGTATCTGGTTTTCGAGAAACACTCCAACGCATCCTCTTACGGCGGCGGTCTGCTTCGCAGGATGGTGCTCGGCGCCTACCGCAGGGTCGAGGGCGTCGTGATGCGAAGCGCGGATCTCGTCTTCGCGGGGCCCAACGTGATTGGAGAGGTACGCGAGCGGGCTCCGAAAACGTCGGCGCAGCTGGTCACGTCGATTCCTTCATCGCGACTCGAGCCGGACGAAGGTCGGAAGCGCGAGATCCGTGCCGATCTGGGCGGCGACGAACGAGTGCTGTTGACGTACGTCGGATCGTTCGCTCAATACCAGGGAATCGACATCCTCTTCGAAGCGATCGCGAGGGTCTGGCCGAATCATCGCGAGACCCGTTTCGTCATCATCGGTGGGTCGGAAGGGGAGATTCGCGAGCGCCGAGAATGGCTGGCCCGGCGGGGCGCAGAGGACGCGGCGACGTTTCTGGGGACGATGCCCCCGGATGAGATACCGCATTATCTGGCGGCGTCGGACGTGCTCTTGTCGCCGCGCACGGGCGGACCGAACCCCACAAAGATTTTCGACTATCTCAAGGTGGGGCGTGCGATCGTCGCCACGGATCTGCCCACGAACCGGGGAATCCTCGACGAGACGACCAGCGTCCTTACGCCACCGACCCCTGAGGGGTTCGCCGACGGAATCCGCGTGCTTCTCGATGATCGCGAGCGGCGAGAAGCGCTCGGCGCGGGCGGGGCGAGGCTCGTCGCCGAGCGTTACAGCTTCACGACCTTTCGCGACGCGATGGCGCAAGGGTACCGAAGCCTGGCTCAACGGAGCTGATCGGTGGCGCTCTACGATTCCTCGTCGTCCTGGGATGGCTCGTCCGGCTCCTCCGAGACGAACAGGTCCTCGCGGCTGTAGTGGCCGACGGCATCGAACCAGCGCTTGGCGCGCAATCCTTCGCGCAGGTCGCAGTCGGCGTAGAGGATTCCCTCCTCGCCGTAGAGCGGCCCGGCGATCACCTTGCCCCCTTTCGGCTCGATGATCGCCGCGCCCCCGGTTCCGAAGACGTCCTTGCCCTCGGGTAGGGCCACGGGGAAGTCGGCGGGGAAGGCGCTCCTGGGAATGTACTGCGGGGCCGAGACCACGAAGGCGCCGGACTCGATCGCGATGTTGCGGACGGTCGCCAGCCAGCCGTCGGAGTCGTCCGCGGTCGGCGCGACCCAGATCTGAGGTCCTTGGCGGTAGACGAAGTACCTCGCCAGCGGCATCCGGTTCTCCCAGCAGATCAGACCGCCGATGCGACCGATCGGCGTTTCGACGACGTCCAGATCGTCACCGGGTCCCACGCCGTGGAACAGCCGCTCCTGCATCGTGGGCATCAGCTTGCGGTGGCGCGACAGGAGTCCTTCCGGACCGATCAGCAGCATCGTGTTGTAGAGCGATCCGGGGCGCTGGTCCTCGCGCTCGTTGACCCCGATCACCACGTGCAGCCCCGTGTCGCGACAGGTCTCGACCAGCCGCTCGACGTGGGGACCGGCGACATCGACCGAGTTCTCCCACAGCTCCTCCCAGAGGCTGTCGAAGCCGGAGAAGTCGGAGGCCGCCTTGGCCCAGGCGTTTGAAGGGTAGAGCGGTACGAAGGTCTCCGGGAGTACCGCCAGCCCCGCGCCCTCCCTGGCGGCTTCGCGGAGCAGCCCGATGGCCTTGTCGATGCAGGCCTCCGCGTCGAGGATGACCGGAGTCGCCTGGATCGCCGCAATCCTCACCGTGCCGAATGACGTCATCTTGCCTTTCCTCCGTGAATCGTCGTGGTATCGGTCGCGCGGCTCAGCCCTGCTGGTCGGGCCGCGCCCGCGAGGTTCGAGGGGCCGGCTCGGCCAGCTGCTCGGCCTTGAGCCTTAGCTTGCGGGGTGGGTTCATGCTTTGAAAGGTCCGGAGCGCGGGGCGCAGGCGCCGGACCAGAATCGGATCGATCTTCCAGATCTCTTCAATGGTGGACAGCGCGGCCCGCTGGTCGTCCTCGTCGCTGTGCAACAGCAGGTAGGCGGACACGTGGTAGATCGCCGTCATCTGCTCGATGCGGTTGGCGGCGCTCGATTCCGTGCGGTAGGCCGCGAGCAACTCTCGCAGTACGTTTCGATCGCGACTGTCGCGGAGCTGTGCGGCCGACCACCCGCGGGCTTCCGCGTCCCCCAGTCGAAGGAGCGTGAGCAGCAACGACTCTCGATTGCCGCCGTGCCAATGATCCGGGTAGCGCAGGCCGATCGGGTCGGGCACCCGGGGGATGAGGCTGAGCTCGGCCTCGTGCTCCGTCGCGGCGAAGCTCGGCAGGGCAACGTCCAGCATCCAGGTGCTCTCGAGATCGCGGATCAGCGCCCCGACACCCTCCGTCAGGTCCGAGAGGTCTCCTGCCGACAGCAGGCGTCCGCCGCTTTCCTCGGCCATCCTCTCGAAGGCCTCCATGGCGTTCTCCGACATCCCCGCCACCCCGCCGACCCGGTAGACGTAGATCGGGATGCCGACCTGTCGGGAGAGCTCGAGTGTCTTGACGATCGCCTTGCGGCTGGCGCGGACCGGCGTCGCGAACCACCGGTTCCACTCTTCCGGATGTTTCAGCAGCTCTTCATCCACAAGATTCGATTCTTCCTGGTTCTCTCGCTGAACGTAGATCCCGGTAGCCTCGCAGGTTTCCTGGGTGTCGCTGATCAAAAAGAGCGCCTTGTGCCCGGCCCTGGCTTGAAGCTCGGAAAGAGCTCGCCGAACGGCTCCGAGGACACACGTCCACGGTTGCTGTTCGCTCAGGTCGCGCAGCCCGCGACGCAGCTTCGATTTGCTGGAGGTAAACGGAACCAGTCTCCGGTAGCTCCCCGCAAATTCCGAGAGCGAGATCTCGACGGGCCCGGGCGCCTCGTCGATGATGCGGCGCAGGGCGTCCTCGATGTCGATACGGTTGGCCCACACGCTCGGGCTGACGTCGATCAGCACCTCGAGGGAGACCGGCGGGCGCTCGACCATGGGGTTGCGCGCCCCCCGCATCACACCGTCCCGGGCCATGCCGTCGATGTTGTCGCCGAGCTTGCCGACCTCGATGACCTCGCAGGGCTCGCCCCCGTAAAGGCAGTCCCACTCCACGTCGCGAAGGTCGGGTGGGACATCGCCGTCGCTGGTGGCGACCAGCGGGACGGTCAACGTCGAGGCCACCACCGTGTCGGGATCGACGAACGAGTAGGTGACGATGGCGTCCCCGCCGAGACGGCGACCCTCGGCGTCGAAGGCCACGGCCCGCAGGATCCGGCTGTCGAGGCGCGTTCCGGCGTCGAACTCGCACTCGTAGGGAGGCTCGTCGAAGGTGCAGATCGGAGACGAGAAGCGGTCGAGGTAGATCTCGATGCGAGCGGCGTCGCGGCCGCTTTCGACGCGGATCCGCGTCGGACCGTAGAGGATCTCGTTGGTGCCGGGGGCCACGATCGTAACGCCAGGCCCGGCGCTCGCCACCCCCGCGGCCACGACCCCGGTGGCAATCGAAAGCAACGCTCGAGCGAGTCCTGCTTGCACGTCGCAACCTCGAAGGCGGGCTCTCCCTGCACCTGCATCATCCGTTACGATTCTATATCCTCGAGGTTTCCCGAAGGTGGTCCACTCGGGAACGTCATCCGGGCCCGTGCGTACATGTAATATGAGGGTGGGCGGAGCATGAGGTCGCGACTTGGGTCCGAATCCTGGCGATAACGACGAGACCACCTGGCTCCCCGCGGGATGGTTCCGGCACGCGGATCTCGGAAGCTGCCGGATCCTCCGGCGGCTCGGGGCCGGCGGGATGGGCGAGGTCTACCTGGCCGAGGACACCGCCCTCGGACGCCAGGTGGCGGTGAAGTTCCTCGCTCCCAAGCTCGCCGAGAACCCCGATGCCCGCGCGCGGTTCGATCGCGAGGCCCGGGCCATGGCCGCGGTCAGCCATCCCAACGTCGTCACGATCCACCAGGTCGGCGAAACCGAGGGCCGACCCTATCTGATGATGGAGTACGTCGAGGGAGAATCGCTCCGCGAGATCGTCGAGCGGAAGGCCCTGCCGCTCGTGCAGGTGCTGGACATCGCGATGCAGCTTGCATCCGGGCTTGCCCGCGTGCACGAGCGCGGAATCGCCCACCGTGACGTCAAGCCGTCGAACGTCATCATCGACCGCGACGGCCGCCCGCGCCTTCTCGATTTCGGGTTGGCGACGTCCCGGGAAGACGACGAGATCACGCGCACCGGAGAGGCGCTGGGCACGCTGTGCTACATGTCGCCCGAACAAGCGGAAGGACGACCGACCGACGCCCGCTCGGATCTGTTCTCCTTCGGCGTCGTGCTCTACGAGATGCTCGCCGGGAAGCCGCCCTTCGGCGGGGACAGTCTGGCCGCCACCGTCCGGGCGATCCTGTTCGCGAACCCGGAGTCACTCCGTCGGCTTCGCCCGGAAGTTCCCGAGTCGCTGGAGCGCATCGTGCTCCACCTTCTCGAGAAGGACCCGACCCACCGGCCGGACGCCATTGAAACCGTCTTGGGCGAGCTTCGCAATCTCGCAGGTGCATCGACCACCTCGGGTTTCGCGTTCAGTACCGCCGGCGAGGCCGCCGAGCCCGCCGAGGCGTCGATCGCCGTCCTGCCCTTCATCAACATGAGCGCCGACCCGGAGCAGGAGTACTTCTGCGACGGCATGACGGAAGAGCTGATCGCCGCGCTGACGAAGATCGAGGGGCTGCGCGTGCCCGCCAGGACGTCGTGCTTCTCCTTCAAGGGCAGCGACTCCGACCTTCGCGAGATCGGCAGGAAGCTGAGGGTCAACACCGTCCTCGACGGCAGCGTGCGGAAGGCGGGCAACCGCTTGCGGATCACGACTCAGCTCGTGGACGTCGCCGAGGATCGCCAGCTGTGGTCGGAACGCTTCGACCGCGAGCTCGAAGACGTCTTCGCCATTCAAGACGAGGTCACCCTGGCCATCGTCGAGCGTCTCAAGCCGCAGTTGCTGGGCGAGGCTCGGCAGCGCACCGAGGAGCGGCCCTCTCGCGACATCGAGGCCTACAACCTCCTCCTCAAGGGACGCTTCTTCGCCAACAAGCGCACCGAGGAGGGGCTCAAGAGGGCGATCGACTACTACCGCAGCTCTGTCGAACGCGATCCCGCCTACGCGCCCGCCTACGCCGAGCTGGCCTTCGGGCAGGTGACCCTGGCGAGCTACGCCCTGGTGCCTCCATCGCGGGGCTACGCCGAGGCTCGCGAATCGGTCGAGAAGGCCGTGGAGCTCGACTCCGATCTGAGCGCGGCGCAGTGCGCGCTAGGGGTTCTGGAGTGGGAAGAGCGCAGGAACGCGCGCGAAGCCGAACGGGCCTTCCTCCGCGTTCTGGAACAAAACCCGAATCACGCGCACACGCTGGCGGTCATCTCGGAGATGTACTCCGCCCTCGGACGGCACGACGAGGCGATCGAGCTGGGAAGGCGAGTGGCGCACAACGACCCGCTTTCGCCCCTCGCGATCCTGTGGCTCGCCACCACGCTGGCCATGGCGCGCCGTTACGACGAGGCCGAGGAGGCGCTGTGTCGGGGGCGGGAGCTCGATCCCGATTTCCTGCCGGGTCTGAGCGAGACCGCCGAGGTCGCCGTTCAGCAGGGCAGGCTCGACGATGCGCTCGAGGCTGCGACCCGAGCCGCGTCCCTGGGCGGCGATCAACCGATGTACGTGGCACTCCGGGGGAGGGTCGGGGCCATCGCCGGCCGCCCGGACGACGCCCGTGACGCACTTCGCCGACTGGAGGGCCTCGCGGCGGAACGATACGTCCCGGCCTTCGAGATCGCCCTGCTCCACACGGTGCTGGGGAACGCGGATGCCGCGTTCGACGCGCTCGAGCGCGCCATCGGCGAGCACTACTGGCGGGTGCTTTTCCTCAGGGTGGACCCGCGACTCGATCCGCTTCGCGATGACCCTCGGTTCGAGCCGTTGGTCCAGCGGTTGGGAATCGCGGACTGACGCTCTTTAGCTCCGCCCCTCAAGCTCAATATTCGAGTTTTCTTGTGGTGAACACGCACCATCAAGTCTTGAATATGTATTTTGGGCAAAATAAATATTCATAGCCGGCGTCGCTCTGATCTCGCCAAATGGGACCTCTATGGCCCGCATTTGCGGCGCCCGAGGCCATCCGTTTCTTCTTTAACACCCAATCTGAGCGTACACTCCCCCTCGAAACCGCCAGGGGGGTACTCCATGGATTTTCGATACGGCCGACGTGTGTCTTTCGTCTTCTCCTCGATTCTCTTCCTCGCGATCGCCGTGCTGACGGCTTCGCCCGAGAGCTTGGCCTTCGAGGCCAAATCTCAGGACGGGAGGCTCCAGGACAAGGAGTTCTTCAAGGAGGAGCTGTACATCAGCTCATCCAACGTCCAGGTCGGCACGGCCGAGCTGCGGCAGCGCTCGGGTTCGCCGGCGCTGGATCGCTTCCTCGACGAGCACGGCTACGACTTCAACTTCTTCATGGACCCGCGGTCCGGGGCGCTGACCGCCGTGATCGGCGCCGTGCCGCTGATCCCCGGATCCGGTGTCGGTAACAACCGCAAGCTGGCCGACCTGGAGCAGGAGATCGGGCGCGCGGTCGTCGCGGTCGAGGCTCCGGTGGTCGGCGATCTCGTTCGACGGTTCGTCGTCAGGAACGCCGCCGTGATCGGCGTCGACGTCGAGCAGTTAGGATCGACGCGGGCCGTTCAGGTCGCCGAAGACCTATGGCACATCCGCATCCCACAGGAGGTCGACGGCATCCCCGTCCGCCACGGCCACATGGTCGCGACGATCAAGCACGGCAACATGGTGCTGCTCGGAACCGAGACCTGGGGCAACGTCGTCCTCGACACCCAACCGACGATTACCGACAAGCAGGCGCTGGAGATCGGCTTCGCCTACGCCGACGGCAAAGGCCCGGCGGACGATCTGTGGCAGGAGCCCGCTCTGGAGATCGTCCCGTACGCACCCAAGCAGCACCAGAACGGCAACGCGTTCGCGGGGCCGGTCGGGGAGGGGTACCGGCACCGCCTGGTATGGACCTTCGGCTTCAGCCGCCCACCGGGACCGGAACGCTGGGAGGTCCTCGTGGACGCCCACACGGGCGAGGTGATCTCCTTCCAGGACAAGAACCACTACGCCGAGGAGCAGATCGTCGGGGGCATCTATCCGCTCACCGACACCGAGATCTGTCCGACGAACCAGACCTGCGGGTCCATGCAACTCGGCTACCCGATGCCGTTCGCCTACACGGGGCTCGCGGCGCCGGGCGATCTGACCAACAGCGCCGGTCTGTACGACTATTCGGGGGGGACGGCCACGATCACTCTCGCGGGCCCGTACGTCGATGTCGATGACACTTGCGGCCTGATCAGCGAGAGTACCAGCACCGGCCCTCTCGACCTCGGCGGCGCCAACGGCGACCACGATTGCACGTCCACGGGAGCTTCCCCGGGCGACACCCCCGCGTCACGATCCTGTTTCTACGAGCTGAACAAGCTCATGGAGATGGGGCGAGGCTGGCTGCCTGGAAACACCTGGTTGCAGTCCCCGCTCCCGGCGCGAGTCAACATCAACCTCACCTGTAATGCCAGCTACGACTACGTTGGGGTCAATTTCTACAAGAGCGGTGGCGGGTGTCGGAACACCGGCGAGATCGCGGCCGTCTTCGATCACGAGTGGGGCCACGGGATGGACGACAACGATTCCGGCGGCTCGATGAGCACCTCGTCCGAGGCGTACGCCGACATCGCCGCCATCTACCGGCTCCACACCTCGTGCGTCGGCCACGGCTTCTGGCACACCCAGGACAAGGGCTGCGGCATGACCTCGGACGGGACGGGCTTCAACGGCAACGAGTCGCGGACGGGGACCCACTGCGACGTCGACTGCTCGGGCGTTCGAGATTCCGACTGGGCGCTACACGAGGACGGCATTCCGGACACGCCGGAGAACTTCAACTGCATCCACTGCAGCTCCGGCTCCGGTCCATGCGGCGGGCAGGTGCACTGCGACGCCGCGCCAAGTCGCCAGGCGGCCTGGGATCTCGTCGCCCGCGAGCTGGTGTCCCCACCGTTCAACTACGACAGCAACACCGCGTTCATCATCGGCAACAGGCTGTTCTTCCAGGGCAGCGGCAATATCGGGGCGTGGCACACCTGCACCTGCCCGAGCACCTCGGGCGGCTGCGGCGCGACCAACGCCTACATGCAGTGGCTGGCCGTGGACGACGACAACGGCGACCTCAACGACGGCACGCCGCACATGACGGCCCTTTACGACGCGTTCGCGCGGCACAACATCGCGTGCGACACGCCGGCGCCGGTCAACGGCGGCTGCGCGGGCGGTCCCACCGGAACGCCGACCGTGACGCTGACGATCGGCAGCAACGAGCTCGGTCTCGAATGGACGGCGGTGCCGGATGCGGTCCAATATCACGTGTTCCGAACCGAGGGCCACGCCGGCTGCGATTTCGGCAAGACGCTGATCGCCACCGTCACGGGAACCTCGTACCTCGACACCGAGGTCGCCAACGGACGGGACTACAGCTACGTCGTGCAAGCGGTGGGCTCGAGCCCGTCGTGCTTCGGCCCGGTGAGCCAGTGCGAGACGGCGGCGCCGCAGCCCTGCGCCGGCTCGATCCGTCTCGATCGACAGATCTACAACTGCAGCGACTCGATGGGCATCACCCTGGTGGACGCCGACCTCAACGGCGCCGGCATGTACGACGTCACCGTGCTGTCGCAGTCCGAGCCGGCCGGGGAGGCTGTCACGCTGGTCGAGTCACCGCCCGCCTCGGGTCGCTTCGTGGGGACCTTCCTCGTCACCGATGCCCCGGCCGTAGGGGGTGACGGTGCCGTGACCGTAGCCCACGGCGACACGATCGACGCTCGGTATCTCGACGTCTCGTACTGCGGGACGCCGGACGTCACCGTTCAGGAGAGCGCTACCGTCGATTGCGCGGCTCCCGTCATCTCCAACCTTCAGGTCACCGCGATCACCGGCGATGAGGCGACGATTTCCTGGGATACCAGCGAGCTAGCCGACACCCTGGTGACCTACGGAGAGCTGGTGCCGGGCGCAACCGTGGCCACCGAGGCGCTCACGACCGCCCACAGCATCAGGCTCGACGGGCTCTCCGAGTGCACGGTTTATCTCTTCTCGGTATCGTCCACCGACCAGGCCCAGAACACCGTCACCGACGACAATCTGGGCGAGTTCCACGAGTTCGCGACCGGCGTGAACAACGAGCCCGAGTTCGACAGTACCGACACCCCGATCGCGATCGTCGACAACACGACCTTCACCAGCGTGATCACGGTTGCCGAGGACGAGACAGTCCTGGACGTGGACGTCAGGCTCAACGTGACCCACACCTACACCGGTGATCTCGACATCTTCCTGATCGGCCCCGACGACACGCGGGTCGAGCTGACCAGTGACAACGGAGGCTCGGGGAACGACTTCGTCGACACCGTCTTCGACGACGAGGCCGCGACCGCGATCACCGGCGGGACCGCACCCTTCACCGGTCGGTATCAACCGGAGGGCTCGCTGGCCACGCTGGACAACCTGAACGCCACGGGGGCATGGACGCTCGAGGTCACCGACGATGCCGGTGCCGACCAGGGCGAGCTGGTCGAGTGGAGCCTGATCCTGACCTTCGAGGCCCGACAGTGCGGCCCGGTCGCCGAGTTCCTTTCGCATCAGTACGAGACCGACGCCTGCTCCACCGGTTCCGCGGGCCTCGGCAACGACCGCTGGGAGGTCGGCGAGCAGATCGAGTTCAGCCTGACCGTGAAGAACGACGGCACCGACCCGGTGACCGACGCGGTGGTGAATGTCACCCCGATCACCCCCGGCATCGTGATGCTCGACGCCACCGCGACCGTCGGCGACCTGGATGCGGGAATCTCCGGAATCACCCAGCCGCCACACGTCATCGCGCAGCTCACCGAAACGCTGATCTGCGGCCAGATGGTGGAATTCCAGGTCGATATGGTTTCCAACGAGGGGAGCTGGCCCGCGACCTTCCAGCAGATGGTGGGTGAGGTCATCGGCGAGCGTAGCGGCGTCACCTTGAGCGAGGATTTCGAGACCGGGATCCCCGCGACGTGGACGGTCATCGACCGATCTCGTAGCGGTGGGCCCGCGGACGGCTTCACGTGGTACGCCGACAGCGCTGCTGATCCAGCCGTTTGCGGCAGTCCCAACCCGGCCGCCCCGGTTGCCGGGACATGGGCTGCCGTCGACTCCAGCTGCACCGGCGGCGGTGATCGCATGGACGAGGATCTCATCACCCCGGTGCTCGACTTCGTCGAAGACCCGATCGTGACGCTGGAGTTCGACCACTGGTTCGAGGCGGACACGGGCGAGATCGCTGACGTCGACGTGCGTTCGTCGCTGACGGGTGGCGCTTGGGTCAACGTGGCGCGCTTCACGGGCACGTCGACCGTCAACCCGGTGCACGAGATCATCGATATCTCGGCCCAGGCCGGAGACGCCCCGGACGTTCAGATCCGGTGGCACTACTACGACGCGCAGGCCGAGCTGTACTGGTACGTCGACAACGTCGTGGTGCACTTCTTCGCGCCGGAGATCTGCCTCAACGAGGTTTGCGCCGCGCCCAGCACGACCCCGCCGCCGGTTCCCGACGGCTCGAGCGGCGGCACGCCGATGCGCGCGGACCGCATGACCCCGGACGGCACCGAGCTTTCGGTTACCTGGGACGACCAGTGTGCCCCGGCAAGCACGAAGATCGTCTACGGTCCCCTGGGCCAGGTCGCCGACTACGCCATCTCCGGATCGGTGTGCGGCATCCTGAATCCCGAGGCCTGGACGACGGTACCTGCCGGCGACCTGTGGTTCGTTGTCATGGGTGACGACGGTGTGAGCGTGGAAAGCTCGTGGGGCCATGCCACCGACGGCGAGCGCAACGGCCTCACCCCCAGCAACACCTGCGGCGCCACCGCCAAGGAGATCACCGGCACCTGCCCCTGAGAAAAACTGGGAAAAACTGGGGACAGCACACTCATTTCCGGATTGTCGGGGTTTTGCCTCGACGAAGTAGACGAACGCCGGCTCGACCCTTGGCTCGAAACCCGGAAAAGCCGGAAATGGGTGTGCTGTCCCCAGTTACTTGGGGAGGGTCCAGATGAAGCGGGCGAAGGAGAGCATCGGGGGGTCGGGGAGCTCGCGGGAGGCCTCGTTCAGCTCGCGGATCTCCTCGTTGATGCGGTGCTTCTCGCGGCCGTCGAGCCAGAACCCCTCGCACTTCGGGCAGTAGTCAAGAATGATGTTCGTGTAGATGTTGAACTCGACCTTCTCCATCGAGACATCAAGGCACCGCGGGCATGAGATTATGCCGAACTCGTCGTCGTGCTCGAACGAGTCGAGGTCGACGGTCGAGTACTCCAGGTCGCCGGCAGTGGGCTCCAGGGCCTTGTTGAGCTCGCCCCGGGCGAGGTACATTCCGCCGCACGTCCGGCAGAGCTCCATCTCGACGCCGCGGACGGTCTGGACGCCGGCGGTCACGTTGCATCGGGGACAATCCACGGTTTAATCCTCCGGCCCCGCATCGGGCCACGATTCAAGGATACTCCAAGGGAGGGGGGCGGCGCCCGGCGGACGCTCAGCGAACGAGCGTGTACACCAGGAAAGCGATCAGCCCCAGCACCCCCAGCCCACCGACGACGATGCCGGCGACCGAGAGCTCCAGCGAGCTCCCCGAGATGCCACGGTGGTTGCCGCCGACGTCGTTGGTATGAAGGTCACGTCACCTCCGGCTCGATCCTGGGTACACGCGGAGGAGGCCGTCTATTGAGACGGAAGAGGTTCATCGCCCGAAACGACCACCTTGCCGCCCTCCGCGATCCTGGCCAGACGCACGGCACGCCGGTTCTGTCCCACCGGGCCGAACTCGACGGCGCCGGCCTCGCCGAGCCACGGGGACAGCGCCTCGACCGAGTCCCGGATCCGGGCGCGGTTCAGCCCAGCGTCACGGATCGCGGCGATCAGCAAGCGCGTCGCGTCGTAGGCCTGCACCGTCGGGCAGTCCGCGCGACGTCCGAACCGGGATTCGAAGTTACGGACGAATGCGCTCGTCGCCGCCGCGGGATCGCACAGCAAGGGAAAGCGCACTCCGTCGGACGCCGTGTCGGCCCGTTCCAGGAACGCCCGCCGGCCCACGGAGGGACCTCCGAATAGAGTCAGGTTGCTCCGTCGCTCACGCAGAGCGACCACCAGACGCGCGGTATCGACCGGTCCGGAGAGGATCACCACCGCCTCGGAGTCGCTCTTGGCCACCCGCTCGGCCACGTCGTCGAGATCCTCGGCTCCGGCCGCCAGTTCCAGGTGGTGCAACGGCCCGACCCCTCGCCGGTCCAGCGAGCCACGAAGCTCCGCTGTGGCGGCGCGCGAGTCGTGATCGGTCGTCGTGATCAAAGTGAACGGGTGACGCCCGATCTCGCCCTCCAGCGCCTCCGCGAGCAGCTCCGCCCACCGGTCGTCCGAGGGAAGGCACGAGAACATCCAGGCGACATTGGCGTAGTTCACCGTCTTGTCGGTGCCGGCGGGAGCGATCAGCGTCAGCCGCGCCTTGGCGACGACCTGCTCGGCCAGATGCGTCGACGCGCCGTCGATCGATCCGATCACGGCCCAGACTCCGTCGTCGTAGACGGCGCGCGCGAGCTTGGCCACGCCGGTTCCCCATGGATCCTCGGACCAGGCCGGGATCAGACGAAACGGTACGCCGCGGAAGCCCCCGGCCCGGTTGGCTTCCTCGACAGCGAGGCTCGATGCGAGCCACAGGTCGCCCCCCACCGGGTGATCGGGATCGTCGGGCCCGAAGTAGGCGACGAGCACCTCATTCGGGGTTTCCGGCTCGGGATCCTCGCGGCCGGGACCGGCATACTCCACCTGGCGAGACCTGGCGTCGACATGAGGCTCGGACGATTCCTGGGCGGAAGTGAAGGTGAGTGCCGAGACGGACAGAACGAGAACGAAGAGGAGGGCCCTCCCACCGGGTGCCGGGCGGGGCGGAGCGCTCGAGTTCATGGCCCCCCTGCGGCGGCTGCGCTCCGGGTCACGCGGTCCCGGGGCGGGATGTACCCCTGGGGGATCTTCAGATCCTCGCGCGAGTAGTAGTTCCACGCACCGTCCTCGAACCTGGCAAGGAAGACCTCGCCGACGTCGTCCAGGGCCGCGCTCATCACGACCTCACCGGTCACGCCTGGCCACGGCGGGATGTAGGCCAGCACGTCACGGATCTTCGCGCGATTCAGTCCCGCCTTCTGAACCGCCCAGATCAGCATGTTCATGCCGTCGTAGGCGTGGGCGGCGTAGGTATCGGGCTCGACGCCAAAGCGCTTGCGGAAGTTCTCGCGGAAGATGTCGAGTCGCTCGTCGTCCCGTTCCGGGTCCCAGGGGTAGCCGCAGATCACCCCCTCGGCGTTGTCTCCTGCGATCTCGACGAACTCGTCGGAGACGCTGCGGTCACTGGCGAAGTAGGGCTGCTCCATGCCCATCCCGCGCATCTGGTTCAGGATCAGCGCGCCCTCGCGGGCGTTGCCCCAGTGCACGATCGCCTGCACGTCCGCTTTCTTCAGCCGGTCGAGGTGAAGGGAGAAGTCGTCGCTTCCTACCTGATAGGCCATCTCGAGGAGCACCGGGTGACCCAGCCGTCGGCTGCTGTCCCGGATCTCACGCACCCCGAATCGACCGTAGCGATTGCTGGCGCGGATGATGCCGACCCGCTCGATCCCAAGCTTGCGATACACGTAGTCGGCGATCAGGTAGCCCTGCTGGCGATCGTCACCGATGACGCGCGCGACCCATGGGATGTTGGTCTCGATGAAGGTCGGATCGGTGTCGCCGGTGTTGATCATCACGAGCTCGGCCTTCAGCGCGACGCGGATCGCGATGTGACTGTTGGCGCCGTCGATGGTGCCGAGGATCGCCCACACGTGGTCGTCGTAGGCCATCTTGACGATCTCGTTGCCCGACGCGCCCCACAGCCCGTTGTCGTTGGCGATCACGAGCTCGAACGGGACTTTCCTCTTCGTGTAGCCGCCTCGGGCGTTGGCCTCCTCGACGGCCAGCCGCGTCCCGCGCAGCATCTGGATCCCGAGCACTTCCTCGTGGCTTTTCCCGCCAGTGGCCACCGAGACCGTGGACATGATCGGGCCGATGAAGCCGAGCTTGACCGTGTCGACATGCTCCGGCTCCGGGATCGTCCGACCCGGCCCGGTGTATTCCATCTGGAGGAGAAAATGCTCTTTGTAGGGCTTGACGCCGCTGAAGGGTTCGACGTCTTCGGCCGTCTGGGCGTAGTTGTCGTCTTTGCGAACCTCGAGCTCGGGAACCTCGTAGGCCCCGGCAGAGTTGATCATGTCGAGCACGGCCTGCATCCGTTCGTCGATCTCGACGTTCGGCCACGCTGTCTTCGGAGGCTCGGCGCTATCGTCGGCGAGCACCCAACCCACCCCGAGAAGCAGCGTGAAGCCGATGACGATCCGTCTCATGGCGTACCTCGCTGATCTGCCGGCACCGCGTCGAGCTCCGGCGAGCCTCCCTCAGCCTCGACCGCCTGCGGTTCCTCGAGGCCCGGGTAGTAGTCGGGACCGATCGCCCACGCCAACCCCTTGGAGGTGCCGACCCAGGCATCGTTGCCGTCGATCTCGACCCACAACACGTAGTTGTGTGGGATGTTCAGGTCGGTCTCGATCGTTCCCAGTACCTCGGTTCCGCGACTGACCACGGCGGTACCCCTGGGCTCTTTCGGATCCCGTGTGTAGGTGACCCACGTGTCGGTCGCGAAGTCCGCCAGCACCCCCAGGCCCTTGTCCGTGGCGAACCATGCTTCGTCGGCGCTACGACCCTTGACGGCGTTGTTGAAATCGCTGGGTAGACCGCATTCGTGGGCGAAGAAGCCTCGCCAGTGCCTGCCGTCGTAGCGGGAGACGCCGAAGTAGGTCGAGACCCACAGCGTGCCGTCGATATGACTCGTTCCGGTGGTGATCACGTGAACGATCCCGTCGTCGCGGTAGAGGTCGATCTCCATCTCACCGTCCGGATCCAGGTAGTCTTTCCAGCGTTCGGTAGCGATGTCGAATTCCAGAACCCCGCTTCCCCACACACCGAGGTAGACCTTCCCCTCGTCGAAGGACACCCCGTAGTTCCAGATCTCCTCCATGGGGGCATTCTTCTCGGTGTAGATGCTCCACTCGCCGGTCTTGGTGTTGAAGCGGCTGGCCCCGGCCGTGGTTGCAGCCCAGATGTTGTCGTTTTCCACCGCCACGCCGTAGACCACGTCGTTGACCAGCCCGCTGTTGAGCTGGTGCCAGTGATCGAAGCGCCCACCGCTGAACCGCGCGAGTCCACCGCCGAACATCCCGATCCAGACGTCGCCCGTCTTCGGATCGACATCGAGCGCCGACACCACCTGGAAGGGCAGCCCGTCCTTCTCTTGCCAGCTCCGGATCTTCCCCGTCCGCTTGTCGAGGCAGGCGAGGCCGTCCTCGGTGCCGATCCAGACCTTGGGGCCGTGGATCTTGACGGCGAAGATGTGATCGTTGGGCAGGCCGTCCTTCGTGGTGAACTGCTTCCACTGGGTGTAGACGTAGGGCATACCCGGAGATTCCGCGTCACCGGCGATCTCCGGAGGCTGTGCCGCGAGAACGGCAAGGGTCGAGACGAGCCCGAGCGTCGCCAGGATTGCTGCGGTCTTCATCCTTTTTGTCCCCATCAGAGCGTCTTGAGGTACTCGATCAGATCGTTGAGCTGATCCTTGGTCATGTCGTTGGTCACGCCGTGCTTGTCCTCGGGGTTGTATCGAGTCCAGATCTCCTCGAGGGTTTCCGAGATCCCGTTGTGCATGTAGGGCGCCGAGTCGTAGATGTTGGTCAGGTGCGGGACGTCGAACAAGCCGTGCCTGTCGAGCTGCATCTTGGTCCCGACGTCCCGCTTCGTCCGATCGGTGTACAGCGGCGGGAAGTGGCACGTCACGCACCGGTTGTCCACGGGAATGACCCGCTCGTCGTTGGTCATCGTGCGCTCGAACATCTTCTTGCCCCGGCGCTGGGCGTCGGTCAGGTCGGCGCCGTGGGGGCGATGGCGGTTCGGCGGGCGGGGAATCGTCTGAATGTACTTATCGACCGCGGCCAGCTCCTCCGGAGTGAACGGCTCGACCCGCGTGAAGAAGACCGCCAGCCGTGGGCCGCACTGTCGCGAGAGGCTCGGGTTCTTGCCGGTCCACTTGAAAGGAGCGGTGTCGAGGATGCCTCGCAGGGTCCTGTTGTCCACCGGGTCCAGCCCGATCCCGTCCGGCTCGATGTCGTAGGTGATGCCGTCGACGTGTCCGTCGGGGTGGCACGAATGGCACGAGAACTGCCGCTGGAAAGCGATGTCGGCACTGTGGAACAACTGCTCGCCCCAGCGTGCCTGGGTGATCTCCTTCGATCCTCCAAGGTCGATCCGCTCGACCGCCTCGAGGCTCTTCATGTCGATCACGGTCAGGGAGTCGTCGAGGGCGTTGGCGACGTAGGCGGCGGTACCGTCGTGGCTGACCAGGATCCCGCGAGGACTCATCTCGGTCGCGATGTGCTTGATCACGAATTCCGAGGACTTCCCGAGATGGTTCGGGATGACATCCCGGCGCTCGCGCTCCGTCGCCCCCTCCAGCATGGCGATCAGCTTCGCGACGTCGACTACCGCCACACGGTCCGACCCGGAGCTGGTGACCAGCGCGAATCGCCCGTCGGGCGAGACGGCGACGTCGGCGGCGTCCGGGAAGTAGTAGTTGGGCTCGTCGAGAAGCACCTGATCGACCCGACCGTCCCGCCAGACCACGCCGATGCCGTTGGTGATCGTCCAGCCCTGGACGATACGCGTCATCGGCACCAGGTTCTTCGTGCGGTTGATCGTGACGAGGGCGAACTCGCCGTCGGGGTGCCAGCTGATCCCCTGGAGGAGGTTGGTCTGTGGAACCTCGATCCGATCCTCGACCACGCCCAGCTCGGCGTCGATGACCGTGATCTCCGAGACCGAAGGCTCGCGAAACTCGACGAAACGCGAGAGGTTGTTGCTGACGAAGATCCGCTCTCCGTCCGGCGACAGGGACAGCGACCACGGATTGCGGCTGGCCGAGAGGACCTTGGCGACCTCGAAGGTCGAAGTGTCGATCACCGAAATGCTTTCGGCGGCGGTGTTGAGGACGTACAGGTAGCGCCCGGTCGGGTCCGTCAGTACACCGTGGGGATCGTCGCCGGCAGGGACGGTCCGGACGACCGTGTCGGTCCCGACGTCGATCATCGAGACGGTGTCGTCGAGGCGATTGGTCACGTAGGCCGTCCGCCCGTCGGGCGTGAAGGCGACGTCGTTGGGCTGTCCACCAACCGGGATCTCGGCGATCTTCTTCCGCTCGAGGGCGTCGACGACGATCACCGAGTTCGACGCCTCACCCGCGACGTAGAGCTTCTTGCCGTCGGGACTGAGCGCCAGGTTCACGGGGGTCTTGTATCGCGGCCCGTCCGCGACCTTGGGCGGCTTGCTGGGATGCACGATCCGCTCCAGCGCCGGCTCGAAGTCGAACGGCTTGCCGTGCGCCGCCCCGTGGCACGTGAGGCAGGTCTCGCGGGTGACGGGCTTCAGGCCCGCGTCGGCCGCGGCCCGGGGGTCGCGCATGATCGCCTCGGCGACGTACTCGCTGCCCGGTCCGTGACAGGCCTCGCAGCCGACGCCGTCGGCCACCGAGTAGGATTCCAGGAAGCCGTGATCGTCATCTCCGCCCGTGGTGTGGCACTTCATGCACTCCGGGCTTTCCTCGGGAGCGCCATCGACGCCGGCCTCTCGAGCGATCTCGGCGGCGGCGGGCGTCGCCAGGACCGCCCAGGCCTCGGAATGGGCTCCGAGACGCCAGCGGCTGAACTGGTAGCCCATCGTCGCGCCGCGGTGGCACTCGGCGCAGACCTTCACGCCGACGTACTTCGGCCCCGGGTTGTCCGAGTCCGCACCCCGCCGCGGCTGTGGCAACGATCCCATGCGGGCGCTTTCCGGCGTCGGGTGGGCGATGATCTCGCGGCCGCGCTCGACGTCGACCTGAGGCTGGTGGTGGATCGCTACGTGGGAGCCCTTCTCGTAGTGGCACAGAATGCAATCCGGCGTCGCCGGGAAGCGCAGGCCAGCCTTCATCGACGCTTCGCGGTCTCGCATGACCTCGGCCGGCATGTACTCGCTGCCCGGGCCGTGGCACCGCTCGCACTGCACGCCATCCTCGATCAGGAAGGTGGAGTCCTTCTCCCACTGCTCGGCGTCGGACGCCGTGGCATGGCAGCCCAAGCAGGCCTGGGTCTCCTGCGGATCGCCGGGAATGCCGCTCAACCTCGCCATCTCCCTGGCCTCCGGCGTCGCCAGCGACGCGTAGGCCTCCGAGTGCTCGGACAGCAGCCAGTGGCTGAACTGGTTTCCCATCCCCTGGCCCGCGTGACACTCCGCGCATACGCGAGCGCCGACGTAGACCGGATGTTTCTCTTCGCCGGGGATTCCCAGGAAACTTCCGGCGACGATCACGCTCGCCGGCAGCGCGAAACGGATGAAACGGCGCATCGCTTCCTAGCTCCTACTTCTTCTCCACGGTCAGGACCTGATTGGCCTGTACTTTCTCGATCCTCCGGACGCTCCCGTCGGGCCACCGGATCTCGACCCAGTCGGCCTCGCTCGCCTTGCCCAACCCGAAGTGCGCTCTCGGATCTCCCTGGGAGAGGTAGCCCATGACGGCCACGGCGTCGCGGACCTGACGAAGCGATCCCGTGGCAACGGTGATCCGCGCTCCCGTCGCGTCGGTCTCGCCGCCGGGCAGCATCGGTCGGACTTGCAGCCAGTTGCCGCGGTTGCCGCCGTCGTTTCGCAAGAGAATCGCCTTGTCGTTGAGGTTCACGATCAGGATGTCGATATCGCCGTCATTGTCGTAGTCGGCCCAGGTCGAGCCGCGTCCGACGTGCTTCTCGCTGAAGTAGCTCCCGGACCTGGAGGCGACGTCGGTGAACACACCCTTGCCGTCGTTGGTCGCCAGGACATCCTCCTCGGTGTATTCGTGGTGGGCGTTGCCGTTGGTGACGAAGAGATCGAGATCGGTGTCGTTGTCGTAGTCGAACAGGATCCCGCCCCAGCCGGTGTACTGTCCGCACATCACGGCCAGACCCGAGGTCGTGATCCGGTCCTCGAAGTACTTCTTGCGGTTCACGAGCAGGCTGCCGTAGCCCATGTCCGGGACGAAGATGTCCAGCAGGCCGTCGCCGTTGACGTCGCCAACGGTGGGGCCCATCGAGGAGACGCCTTGCCCGTGCTCGCCGAACGCCAGGCCGAGAACCAGGGCCTTGTTCTCGAAGGTGCCCTTGCCGGTGTTCTGGTAGTAGTAATTCTCCATCGCGTCGTTGGCGACGAAGATGTCGAGCCGGCCGTCGTTGTTGAGGTCCACCGCCGTCGCGCTCATGGCCCGACCGTCGGCGTTCCAGAGGCCGGCCTCTTTGGTGACGTCGGTAAAGGTGCCGTCGCCGTTGTTGCGGTACAGCGCGTCCGGCTGGCCGCTGTAGCTGAGCGGGCCGGGGTAGCCGGCAGCCGCGTAGTACGACCGGAACTTGCCGTCGTCGTACTGCAGGTAGTTGGCGACGTAGACATCCAGGTCGCCGTCACCGTCGTAGTCGAGCCACGGGGCCGAAAGGCTCCAGCGCCCGTCGGCCAGCCCGGACTTCGCGGAGACGTCCGTGAAGGTGCCGTCGCCGTCGTTGCTGTAGAGGACGTTCGGCCCGTAGTTCAGGACGTAGAGGTCGAGATCGCCGTCGCCGTCGTAGTCGGCCGCCGAGGCTCCGAACCCGAAGCTCTTGTCGCCGACCCCGGCCTTGACGGTGACATCGGTGAAGGTGCCGTCGCCGTCGTTGCGGTACAGGGCATTGCTCAGCTTGCCCTGGAGGGTGCGCCCACGGTTGTCGTTGATCGCCGTCGTCCACGCACCGTTGACGAAGTAGATGTCGAGGTTGCCGTCGCCGTCGTAGTCAAAGAAGATCGCCCCTGCGCCGGTGCCCTCAACGATGTTGCTGACGTCGTGGTCGCCGTAGCTATGCTCGAAGCGAATTCCCGCCCGCTCGGTGACGTCGGTGAAGACGGGCAGGGGAGTCGCCGGCGCGTCTTCGGCGATCGCCGCGCCGGCGGCCGTCAACGCCACGAGAAAAACCACTTGCCTCACCGGGCACCTCCTGTTTTCGCTTCCGTGTTCTCGTGGTCGCTCGACCGTGGGCTTCCGTCCCACAGGGCGCCCAGGTCAATCCATTCCGCCAGGGTCCGCTTGTCGTCTTCCGTCAAGCTCGTCTCGGGATGGAGGAGCGCCGAGCACGAGCCCGGGTTTACCGCCTCGTCCCACGGCCGGGACGTTTCCCGGCCCAGGATTCTCCAGATCAACGGGCTCGTACGCGCGCTTCCCGGGTGCACCCACTTGTAGCCTTCCACCAGGTCGACGTAGGCGGGGTCGAACCCGCGCCCACCGTCGGTGGCAACCTCGTGCGACGGAACGGCCTTCAGGGCCAGCCCGGCTTCCGGGGTATCGTGGCACGTGGCCGTGGCGCACCGCGCGTCGAGAATCGGCTTGACGTCGCGGCGGAAATCCACGGTGCGTCGCTTCTCCGGCGGCAGGGTCAGCGGAATGGACGGCTTGGCCAGGGCCTTCACAAAGCGGTTGTCGGGAGTGCGCTCGCCGTCCTCGTGGCAGCCGATGCAACCCCGGGTCTCGCGGTTTCGCACCCAGATCCAGCTGCAGCTCCGGAGCGCCATCCCGTCCTCGTCGACCAGCTGAAGCTGAATCGGGATGTTGGCCGGGACTTCGACGTTGAACGAACCGTCCTCCTCGACAGGTACCACGCCCAGGATTCGCCTCGGGAGCAGGGGAGGGATTCCCGGCGGAGGGGCGTCGAGCTCGGTGCGAGGGATGCCTTCCAGAACCCTCAGACGGACCGGGGTGCCCCGCGGGATCCAGCCGTTCTCTCCGAGGTCGGATTCGTAGACGTTCAGGCCGTAGAACACACCGTTCGGGTTGGTGTCGGTCACCACCGACGAACGGCCGTCGGGCTCCGGCCGCGCGGACACGATCCGGGCCTGGATGTCGTGACGATCGGGATCGTCGAACACCGCCTCGACCTCACCCGAACGCGGATCGACCCGAACGACGGCGTAGCTCCCGGACCCGTCCGTCGGTCGACGGGAGGCAAGGACCTTTCCGTCCGGCAGCGGCGAGGGGAAGATGAACCACCCATCGCCTTCAGCCGTGAGCGGTCGATAGGAGTGCAGGTTCCGGCGCAGGCTCACCGAGGCCAGGTTCCCGGCGCCGTCCCACGCGGAGTCATCGCTCTCGACGAAGACGACCAGGCGGTCCGGCGTTACGGAAGGCATCAATTTGACTCGCCGGCCCTCGTCGGCAGAGAAGACCGCGTAGTCGATGCCGTCGGACTGCGACGCAAACAGCCCCACACGTCCCTCGGGACCCCACTCCAGCCCGCTTCGCTGTCGGCTCGAGAACAGCAGCCGCCCGTCGGGCAGGACGGTGGGCCCCATGTCGCTCGACGGGTTGAAGGTCAGGCGCCGGACGTCGGTGCCGTCGAGCCTGCACGAATACAGGCTGGTGGACCGGACCGGGGCGTGCTCTTCGAGCTCGCCCGCGCGATCGCTCACGAAGGTGATCTGGTACCACGGCTCGTCGGCAACGATGGTGTAGTGGCTTCCCTGATAGACGGGCTGGCGACAGTCTCCCAGGTTGCGCGTGATCTGCCGCACGCTGCCGTCGCCGAGCTCCATCTCGTAGATGTTCCAGTCGTCCGCCGGAGCTTTCCTGGCGGAGAACAGCATCCGGCGTCCGTCGAAGGAAACCTCGGGATCGCACGCGCTGTGGAAACCCTCGGTGAGAACGCGGGTCGTGGAGCCGCCCTCGAGCAAGACGATACGCGACCCTGCCCCGCAGTCAGGCCACGGCATCCCCGCGGGAGCCCGGATCGCGAGGTCCGGATCGAGAGGAGCCTGGGTGAGGACCACCACCTCGTCCTCGGGGGCCGGCCCTGCGGGTTCGGCGACCCGGCCGGGGGCGAGGGTGAGAATGGCGGCGAACAGCAGGCAAACTCGGAAGCCGGTCTTCATGCCCCATCCATGCCAGCGAGTGGGCTCAGGATCGGCAGAGAGATTCGCGCTCGTTCGCGGCGCCCATGATCTCGGCAAGGACGCGGGGCGGGATTCCCTGCTGCGCATCGCACTTCAGCCCCGCCCGGGCCGTCTCGGAATCGACGACCTCGATCAGCAGGCCGTGAGCCCCGGCGGCCAGCGCCGCGCGGCTCATGCCGGCGACGAGTGCCCACTGGCCGGTGGAATGGGAGGGGTCGACGATGATCGGCAACGGCGAGACACGCCTGAGCGGCTCGACCACGTTCAGGTCGAGCACGTTGCGGGCGTACTCCCAGTGACACGAGGCCCGGATGCCGCGCTCGCACATGACGATGTCGAGGTTGCCTTCTTTTGCGATGTACTCCGCCGCGCAGATCCATTCTTCGAGGGTGGCGCTCCAGCTACGCTTGAGCAACACCGGGACCCCGGCCTTCCCGACCTCGATCAGCAACGGGAAGTTGTGCATCGAGCGTGAGCCGATCTGGATCATGTCGGCGACCTCGGCCACCGTCTCGACCAGTCGCGGGTCCAGAACCTCGGTCACGACGCCGAGGCCGGTCTCCTCGCGGATCCGAGCGAGTATCTCCAACCCCTTGAGTCCGGTTCCCTGGAACGAGTGAGGGTTGGTCCGGGGCTTGAACACTCCGCCTCGCATCATCTTGCAGCCGGCATCGCGAACCACCTGGGCGACACTGAGTGTCTGCTCGTACGATTCGATGGCGCACGGTCCCGCGATGATCACGGGGTCGGCGCCACCGAACGCGGCGCCGTTCACCCGCACGACGTGGGTCGTCGATTCGTCTTGGTATTCAGGCCAGCAACGCCTGAGAACTTTGAGATCGGGAAGCTCGTGAGCCATGGCAACGCTCTCGCTTCTAGGAGCACCTCACGGTGCTTCTTCGATGATTAGTCTCGCGGAATAATGGTGATCGCTTCAATCCCCACCATCAGGTCCGTTCTGCAGATTCGGGCTTGGATGCGGGTCCACGCTCTTGGCCGCGCCGAGCCTCATCGCTTCGAGCTCGGCGCAGGTTTCCGCGTTGAGCGTGTCTACTCCATCTAGCGGTTTGTCAATGACACCTCGACCTTCGCTCATAGGGACCCTCCTCTAGCGCAGGCTGCCTTCCCGTGCCCCCGGCGAATTGGCCGTCTTGCGCGATGTCTAGGTTCCTAAATTACCGGGGGTTCGGGTTCCGTGCCCGATTCATTCTACGTAAAAGCGGATATTTTTCATCTCATTTCCCGGGGTGGTGTGAAGAATGTGGAATTGCCGACGGCGCAAGAGGACGAAACGGGCGACGCGGAATCCGGTGCTTTCTTGCTCTTCTGGGCCCGCGTGTCGGGCAACCTCCGAAGGCCATTCCACATCTTGCGCTCCACCCTGGGACTGACGAGTGCTTTCCACTGCGGTCGCCGCCAGGGTCCTGGCCCTGTAACCTGTTGAAGAGTAACCAGATCCCCGCCGAACCGGTCCCACCGAGAGCCGCGTCTTCCGCAGGCGACGGGTTGTATCATCATGGGCTCGGTCGGAAGCTCGGAAGGCCGTGAGCCGACCATGCAAGACCCGAAGCTGTGGCAGAGACTCGCTCGCAAGAACGTCAACATCGAACGGCTTGCCGCCGAGGTGATTCGCCGGCCCGAGTGGCTCGGTGCCATCCTCTCGGGCCTGGGCGCCGACACGGCGCGGGTCCGGTTCGGCTCGCCAAGGTCCTACAGATCGTCAGCGAGCGCGGCCCGGAGGTCCTGTACCCCAAGATCGGGTTCTTCATCGATCTCCTCGACACCGACAACCGGATCATCCGGTGGAACGCCATCCTCATCACCGGCAACCTGGCGGCTGTCGACTCGAAGAGGAAGATCGACAGAATCCTGCACCGCTATCTCGACCCCATTCCAGGTCCGGAGCTGATCACGGCCGCGAACACGATCCGCGGCGCGGTGGCGATCGCGCTGGCAATCGCGCTGGCAAAACCCGAGCTCGCCGACCGGATCGTGGACGAGATCCTGAAAGTCGAGAAGGGCTCTACAAGACCAGGGTCATGGCTCCGGTTCCCGCGGGCCGTTGGACCGAAAATTGCATTGTCACGGGTTGCGGTATGACGTAACTGTGCAAAGGTGAGCAGGTGCCGGCCAGCGGTGGCCGCTTGGGGGAAGGCATGAAGAGACGTCGTGAATCGGGGCGATCCGTCCGGTTGGCCGTTCTCGTCGCGGGGATCCTCGGGATCGCTGCGGTGCCTGGCCAAGATGGCCGGGCGAACGTGCCACCCGAAGCAGGGCAGGCGGCAAGGGGAATCATCGAGAACCGCGGCCAGATCGACGCCGCCGTGCGGTACTACGCGGTGGGTGATCAGGGCGCGGTCTACTTCACCCGCCAGGGTCCGGTCCTCGAAATGCGCGTCAGCTCCTCGGCGGACGGGGAGACCCCGGAACCGCTGCCGGACCACCCCACGCGCCGCCGCGAGCAGCGAACACGATCGCGGGCCAGCCGCTTCGCCATGGCGATTCGGTTCGTCGATCCCCACCCAGCCATCGAGTTCGTCGGAGCGGCGGAGCTGCCCGCCCCGCACCACTACCTCATCGGCACCGACCCCGAGCAATGGCGAGTCGATGTCCCGGCCTATGAACGAATCGTCTATCACGAGGTCTGGCCCGGCATCGACCTGGTCTACCGGATTGCGGAAGGGGGGCTCGTCTACGAGGTCGTGGCGCGGCCGGGCGCCGATCTCGACGCGGTGAGTTTCGGCTACGAGGGCGTGGAGGAGATCCAGGCGGCACCCGGTCTCCGGCGCCTGTTGACTCCGCTGGGAACCTTCGAGGACCGGCAACCCATGGGCGGCGTAGGGTTCGGGACGATCCGATTCACGGGTGACACCGGCTCCGCCGGGTCACCGTCCGCCGGGGCAGCGACCGACCGCCAGGCGGAATCGCGTTCCGCCGCCCTTGCACCGGGGGACCCCGTACTGGGGATGAGCCTGGTGTGGAGCACCTTCCTCGGCGGTACCCGCGACGACGCGGTCTACGCCATCGCCATGGAAGACGGGGTCTACCCGATCGTGACCGGCACGACCCGCTCCACCGATTTTCCCACCACGCTCGGCGTAGTGGAGCCGGTCTACAACGCCTCCTTCGATGTCTTCGTCACGAAGTTCTCCGACGACGGCTCGACGGTGCTGTGGAGCACCTATCTCGGGGGCGACAACGACGACCGCGGCTGGGCCATCGCGGTCGATGCTTCCGGACGTCCCGTGGTAGCGGGTATCACCGTCTCTCTCGACTATCCCGTGACCGCGGGTGCCTACGACACGAGCCACAACGGGAACTACGACGCCTTCCTGAGCAAGCTGTCCGCCGACGGCACCTCGCTGGTGTGGAGCACCTACTTCGGCGGCAGTGCCCGGGAGTGGGACATTTCGGGCCTCGACCTGGACGGCGCGGGACGCGCCGTCTTCACGGGCGGCACGCAGTCCGCCGACCTGCCCACCTCGACGGGTGCGTACGATTCGAGCCTCGGCGGCACCCAGGACGCCTTCCTGGCCGCTCTCGCCCCGGACGGCAGCGCCCTGGCGTTCAGCACCTATCTGGGAGGCGCCGACACCGACGCCGGCGAGGACGTGATTCTCGACTCCAGCGGTCTGCCCCTGGTCGTGGGAAGCACCTCCTCCGCTGACTTTCCGGTCACCGGCGGCGTGTTTCAGGACACGTCGGGCGGCGCCCGGGACGGATTCGTGGCCAAGCTCGCGGCCGACGCCGGATCCCTGGTCTTTAGCACTTACCTTGGAGGCACCGGCGACGACGACGGTTATGCGGTCACCCTGGACGACTTGGCCCGGCCCCTCGTGACCGGCGCCACGACCTCCTCGGACTTCCCCACCACCCCGGGAACCTACAGCACCACCTACGCCGGTGCGCGCGACGCCTTCGTCACCCGGCTTGCCGCCGACGGCACGGCCCAGATCTGGGGGACCTATTTCGGCGGGACGGGCGAGGAAAAGGGCCTCCGTATCGTCGAGGACTCCGCCGGACGGCCGGTGTTCGTCGGATGGACTTGCTCCTCCGACTTTCCGCTGGCAGGCCCGCCGCTCAACGACCAATACAACACCTGCGATGGGTTTCTGACGCGACTGAGCCCCGACGGCTCCGTGGCCCTGTACAGCACCTACATCGGTGGGTGGCGCGATGATTCGGTCTTTGCCGTTGCGCTGGGCGATATGGACCGATTGGTGGTGGGGGGCGAGACCTTCTCCGTCAACTTCCCAACCACTCCGAACGCGTACGACACGACCCACAACAGCCCCAACGACTGGTACGACGCGTTCGTGCTCGAGATGCTCACGCCCGGCTACTGCACCCACGTCACGGGTGCCACCGATCCCTTCCTCGAGATCGAGGTTGCGGTGGACGGGAACTGCCCCGAGGGCACCCCGGCGGGCCAGTTCGTGGATCTCGTCGAGGGAAACCTCGAGAACCTGGGTCCGACCGACGTCGGGGTCGTCTCGCGAATCGCCTGCAACTCGCCCGAGGTCGTCTTCGGAAGCAGCAACACGCCACCTGTTGGCTTCGGCCTGTTCCAGATGGCGCGGTTCAAGCCCTCCGGAACGTACAGCGACGGCGCCGGCCCCGGCCTGGTAGGGAGTCGAACCATTCTCGGCGGCGACTGCCCCTGACTCACTCCGGGGGTGCGGCGGTCAATCTCCGGGCTCGCTCCAGATTCTGGCGATGGCTCGGATTGTCAGGCGCCGCTGCCGCCGCCATCTCGAGATGTCGCAGCGCTTCGTCCAGACGGCCGCTCTCGGCCAGGGCCACGCCGAGGTTGGAGTGGGCGTCGGCGTACTCGGGGGAGATGGCCACCGCGCGCCGGTACTCCGCAATCGCCTTCTCGCGCCAGCCGATGCCCTCGTACGCCCATCCCAGGTTGTAGTGCGCTACCGCGGAGTTCGGCGCGAAGGCAAGAACCGCCTGGAAGTAGCGTACCGCCGACATCAGTCTTCCCTCTCTGGCGTGCAGGATCCCGCGGTTGATCAGCTCGTCGTCGAGATCCGGCTTCAGGGCATGGGCGCGTCGTAGCATCGCCTCGCCCTCCTCGACGTGCCCCGCGTACAACAGCGAGAACCCGAGATTGCGGCAAATCTCCCCGCTGTCCCGGGCCTTGGTCTCCGCGTCGGCCCACAGCGACAGGTCGTCGCGCCACACGCGGTTCCGGGCCACCGTGCCGGAGGCGTAGGCCACGGCCAGCATCGTCGCCACGATCAGAGCCGGGCGACGCAGCGCGCGCTGCCGCAGCACCATCGCCAGCCCCGCCGCCGCGACGAGCGCCAGACCGGCCGAGGGGAAGTAGGCGTACCGCTCCGCAAAGGCGTGGCGCAGCTCCCGGCCGAGGGCCGGCAGGTAAAGCGCGGGTAGCAGCGTCAGTGCCAGCAATGTGAGTCCCAGCAACACGAGACGGTCGCGGCGGTAGGCCCACCACGCGGCAACGACGATCATGACGACCGCCGCCATACCGATCCACGCGCGGAGATCGACGAGCGAAGCCACCGGAGCGATATCGGGCATCACCGTCAAGCGGATGGGCACGACGAGCTTGGCGAGATAGACGGCGAACAGGAACGGTGCGGTCAGGAGTGCGGCGGCGGGATCGAGCGGTTCCGCCAGCTCGAACGGTGCGAAACCCTGCAACGCGTACATGCGCAACAGCAGGTAGACCCCTGCCGCCCCGACAAACGGCGCCCATCGCCGGAGATGTCCGGCCGCGGTCCGGCGAGGCACAGCCGGCCACGTGAGATCGAAAACCGCGATGACCGGAAGGACCAACACCCCCGGTTCCTTGACGAGCATCGAAAGGAAGTAAGCGCCCGCGGCGCCCCAGTAACGTGCGCCACCGGCGCGACTGCGGTCCGCTCCGACGTACAGGGCGATGGCGAGAAGGCCGAAGAACGCCGAGCCTACATCCATGACCCCGGAAATCCAGGCGACGCCCTCGACGTGAATCGGGTGAATCGCGAACAGCAGCGCGGCCAGGAACGCGGCCGAGCCCACGGCTCGGGCGCCGGGTGCGCCGCGCTCCGCCAGCAGGCGCGCGGCGGTCGCGAACACGAGCAGGGTCGTGCCGGCGTGCAACAGGATGTTGAGCAGCCGGAACGCCCACGGGCGCGGGCCGGCCAGGTGATGGGTCGTCATGAAAGCCAGCGCCGGAACCGGCCGATAAAAGTTCGACGTCCTGCCCGGAGCGGAAGCCCACAGGTTGGTGGTCAGGACCTTCGGGAGGTTGCCGATGTCCTGGAGTGCCGAGTTGCCCACGATGAGATGGTGGTCGTCGAAGACGAACCCGTTGGGGAGGGCGTTGACGTAGACCCCGACGGCGGCGGTGGCAAGCACGACCGCGGCGAGCCGGCCGCCGGGTCCCACCCGTCCCGAGTCGGCTCGGTCCATGGACTCGACATGCTGTGCCATGCTCTCTTCCCTGTCTGCGCCGCTCGGCGCCTAAAAATGACCGATTTACGCGCCCACGGGCGCCATGATACCAAGCGGCGACCCCGTGATTGACGCCTCTCCGCGCGAAACGTAGTACATTGACGAGCACTTGGCACCGTGGCGCGCCCATGATATCGGCGCGCATGCCGGGTTTTTTGGAGCCGGAAGATAGGGGTCGAAACGAAGACAGCGCGCGCCGCACCCCTCTCGTCGGCACGCGCACCTTGGTGCGAACGTGCGAACATCCCGGCGAATTTGGGTCCTGTGTCTCGCTGTCTTGCTCGTGGCTGGATGCGGTGAGCCGCTCGAGCCTCCCCCGACGTCCCCGCAGGAACCGAGAAAGATCCGAATCGGGCTGATCCCCGAGCACGACATCTTCAATCAGCTCGAGCGCTACGAGCCGCTCGCCCGCTATCTCTCCGAGAAGCTCGACGTGGAGATCGAGCTGAAGATCCTCCCCCGCTACGGGAACATCATCGACAACTTCACGGAGGCCGGCCTCGACGGCGCGTTCTTCGGGAGCTTCACTTACGCACTGGCCCATGCGCGACTCGGGGTCTCGGTCCTGGCCCGGCCGGTCAACCCGGACGGTCAGTCCACGTATCACGGATTGATCTTCGTCCGGCGCGACAGCGGCATCCAGCACGCGGAGCAGATGCAAGGCAAGCGCTTCGTCTTCGTGGATCGGGCCACGACCGCCGGATACCTGCTCCCGCTCGACTACTTCCACGAGCACGGCATCGAGGACTTCCGCTCCTTCCTCGGTGAGTTCTACTTCGCCGGATCTCACGAGAATGCCTACTACGATGTCCTCGACGGAAAAGCCGACGTCGGTGCGGCGAAGAACACGGTCTACAAGCGACTCGCCTCCGAGGATCCGCGCCTCCAGACGGAGCTGATGCCGTTGGCTCAATCTCCGGAGGTTCCGGAGAACGGTCTGGCGCTGAAGCTCGAGATCGATCCATCGCTGCGGGATCGGCTCAAGGAAGTGCTCCTGTCGATGGAGACCGATCCCGAGGCCAGCGCCGTGCTGGCCAGCTTCGGCGCGCTCCGTTTCATCGAGACCACCGACGCGGACTACGAGCCGGTCTTCCGGTACGCCGAGGAAATCGGCCTGGACTTGACCACGTACAACTATCGCAACGACCAGTGAAGAAGAAGATCATCATCGGCCTCGCGGTCTACGCCGTCGTCTTCTCCCTGAGCGGGGTCTACGTCCTCCAAACCATCGGCGACGCCACCACCGAGCTCGACAAGCTGGTGCAGCTGCACCAGGTCGAGATCCTGCGCGAGCACTACCTGATCGAGATCCGCCGGGTGCAGTACGATTTGACGCTCAAGGGCACGGCTCATGCGCGGGATTTCGATACCGCGGTCCGGCACGCCATAAACATGCGTACCATCGTCAACGCTTGCTTTTCATGCCACCACGAGGAGCCCACGCTCCAGCGGATCCGCGACCTTCACACACAGACCGAGCTGTATCAGAAGGCTTTGAGTCGAGTCCTCACGTTACGTGCCGATCCTCGACGGATGACCCAGGAAAAGGATGCGGCGTTTCACGTCGGGGAGGAGCTGATCGACCAGGTCGGACAGATGATCTCGTTGACGGGCGCTCGACTGGAAGCGGCAACGCAGGAGTCCCTCAAGGAAATCCGCAACACCCGGTTTGCCCTGTTCGCGCTGGTGGGATTCGCCCCCCTGCTCTCGGCGGCGCTCGGCTACTTCTTTATTTCCAGTCTGACGAGCCCGGTGAAGGTCTTGCTGCGCTCCACGAGGAAGTTGACCGCGGGCGATCTGGATCATCGGGTGGCTCATCTGCAGGACGAGTTCGGTGAGCTCGCCCGTGCCTTCAACGAGATGGCCGATTCGTTGAAAGGGCAGCTGCAAAAGATGCAGCGCGCCGAGCAGATGGCGGTCGTGGGCACGCTGGCGGCCGGTCTGGCCCATGAGATCAAGAACCCGATG
>Ga0316187_10000313_pt1 | contig 36353 bp, 22 predicted proteins | sample CroRivburrow1_MG_FD_204927 | JGI IMG/M metagenome (GOLD analysis project Ga0316187, IMG submission 204927) | Coastal sediment microbial communities from Maine, United States - Cross River worm burrow 1 | ecosystem: Environmental > Aquatic > Marine > Coastal > Sediment | place: USA: Maine... | reverse complement strand
GACAGGCATGCGCCATGAAAATATGGCAAAATATACAGACAGCACTGGCGGCAGTCGCCACTCTTTGGCTGGTGTATTTCATCGATTTTTTCCTGCCGATTGATTTGAGGCGGTATGGACTGCGGCCGCGACAACTCGACAGTCTGGCAGGCGTTGTCTTTACGCCATTTTTGCATATCGATCTGCGCCATCTCATTGCCAATTCAGGGATACTTGTCGTTTTACTGACTGTATCGCTGTCATTTAGCCGCAAGCTGACCTTGGGGGCGCTCTGGATCATTATACTCGTCGGCGGCGGGCTGGTTTGGCTGTCGGCCAAAGGGGGCACTATTCATATCGGTGCCAGCGGCGTTATTTTCGGTTTGATCGGGTTTTTGATGTGTCTGGGCATATTTCGCCGTGATTGGAAAGCGTTGATTATTTCACTGGTGATATTTTTACTATATGGCGGCGCCTTGCAGTCTTTGTTGATCTATGTGCCCGGCATCAGCTGGACGGGTCATCTGTTCGGTTTCATATCCGGGGTGCTGGCAGCGTGGTGGACACGAGCCGCAAAGAAAAAATAAAATTAAGGGTGCTGAAGAGGAACTGATGTAATATCGGGTTCTACTCCAGGCGCAGGAAGATCTAAGAGGACGCAAGCTTCCAGAATTTGTTCATATACAATATTTGACAATATCTTTAACAATTGCTAATAATGCGTCTCAGATTGTGCTTTGTCGCTTGTGGTGATGGCTTAAATGGTGTGGAATGTTTTTTTAGCATTGCTGCATCATGTTTTTCCTAAGCATTGGCAAAACTCTCAAATGTAGGACATTAGTGATGACAGATCTTACGCCCCCCTCCGCTGGTATTAAAGAGATCGAAAACACCTGGATCCTCTTGTCCGATGGCTGCCGCCTGGCTGCGCGTCTATGGCTGCCGCCGGATGCCGAAAAGGAGCCGGTACCGGCGATATTGGAATATTTACCCTATCGAAAACGCGATGTCACTGCGGAACGCGATGCACTCAATCACGCCTATTTTGCCGCCAACGGCTATGCGGGCGTTCGAGTAGACTTGCGTGGATGCGGCGATTCCGATGGCATCATACTGGGGGAGTATCTGCAGCAGGAGCAGGACGATGCCCTGGAGGTGATCGCCTGGATCGCCAACCAGCCATGGTGCGACGGCAACGTCGGTATGATCGGTATCTCGTGGGGCGGATTCAACGGTCTGCAGGTGGCCGCCCGTCAGCCACCGGCCTTGAAGGCGGTCATATCGCTCTGTTCTACAGACGATCGCTATGCAGACGACATCCACTTCATGGGCGGATGTCTGCTTACCGAAAAGATAACCTGGGGCGCGTCCATGCTGTCCCGCTATACTACGCCGCCCGACCCGGTGCTGGTGGGGGAGCGCTGGCGTGAGATGTGGCTTGAGCGGATGGACAAAAGTGGTCTCTGGGTGGCCGAATGGCATGCGCATCAGCGGCGCGACGGGTTTTACAAGCACGGATCGATCTGTGAAGATTACAGTGCACTGAAGATTCCCGTCTACCTGGTGGGGGGATGGGCCGACAGCTATTCCAACACTATCTTCCGCTTGCTGAACCACCTCGAGTGCCCGTCCAAAGCGCTGATCGGCCCCTGGGCCCACCGCTATCCCAACATGGGCTTACCTAAACCGGCGATCGGCTTTTTGCAGGAGTGTATCCGCTGGTGGGACCACTGGCTCAAGGATATCGATAGCGGCATCATGGACGAGCCCCGGCTGCGGGTGTGGATGCAGGAGCCTGTACCGCCGCGAGCGAAGTATGATGAGCGCCCGGGGCGCTGGGTCTGCGAGGAAAGCTGGCCGACAACGCGGATTGCCGCGCGTTCATTCGGGTTGGCGGCAGACGGTTTGAGCGAAAAACCGGCATCAGAGGGGATCTTTAGCATCTCGTCACCACAGACGGTAGGCTTATCAGCCGGGAAATGGACCGCGTACGGCACCGAACCCGATCTGCCAACCGATCAGCGCCAGGATGCGGGTGGTGCCCTGATTTTCGACAGCCCGTCCTTGGCGGAAGATTTTGAAATACTTGGGGCGCCCCTGGTCAAGCTGACCGTCAGTGCCGACCGTCCCATTGCAATGGTGGCCGCAGTGCTGTCGGACGTGCAAGCCGATGGCTCGGCCACCCAGGTGAGCTACGGCGTTCTCAACCTGACCCATCGCAAGAGCCATGAATTCCCGCAGCCGTTGGTACCAGGTCAAGTTTATCGGATAACTCTTAAGCTTAATGACATCGCCCACCACTTCCACCGCGGCCACCGCGTACGCCTGGCCATTTCGAGTGCATATTGGCCCATCGTTTGGCCATCGCCGGAGCCGGTGACGCTGAAGGTGGATGCCACCGACAGCCGCTTCGAGTTACCCGTACGACCGGCACACCCGCAAGACGGAAAACTGGCCGATTTCGAGCCGGTCGACGGCGGTCCGCCCCTTCGCTGTCAGCGTCTGACGCCCTCAAAAAGCCAGTGGACGATAAAGACGGACCTGGCCAGCGGCAAACAATGCCACGAGCGTCAGTATGACGGCGGCACCTGCCTGATTACCGACTACGACTGGGAATTCGGCAGCAGCAACCAACGGCTTTACTGCATCCATCCGGATGATCCGCTTTCAGCCCACTGTGAGGTGCAAACCCGACAGCACTATGCCCGCGACCAGTGGCGGATACGCGTCGATTCAAAAGTGGCCATGGACGTGACCAAGGACACCTTTGACATTCGGGCCGAACTGGATGCATATGAGGGTGACGTAAGGGTGTTTTCGTGCAATTGGTCCCAAAGTATGCCGCGAGATCTTGTATAAGGAAGCATGGCTCTGCACCATTGCACCCAACCAAATTCTAAGAAGACGAAAGGAGGAACACAATGAACATCTACAAACCAACTCGGCGTCAATTTCTGACCACGATGGCGTGTGCCGGCGCCTACAGTCTTCTCAGCCCAATGGCCTCGGTCGTCCGTGCCCAAGGTAAACAGGTACTCAAAGTGCGGAATGATCGTGATATCCAGATTCTCGATCCTGCCACCATGGTCGGGGGTGGCGAAATTGAGGTGCAGTTTGCCGTGTTGCCGCGTCTGGTCGAATTCGATTATTCACAGGGCAAGGTCGATCCGATGCCGGGTGTCACGGTCGAACGGATTGTGCAGCGCGATCCCACCCACATCGATTTCAGGCTCAAGGAGGGCTTTAAATGGACCAACGGCTTCGGCGATTTTACAGCAGAGGACGTTAAGTACTCCTTCGAACGTATGAAAACCTCCGACTGGAGCGGCTATTTCGACCAGATGGAGAGGGTCGATGTGCAGGACAAGATCAGCGGCACCATCGTATTAAAGCAGCCATTTGCCCCATTCTGGCTGGTGACCATGGCGCATGGCGTGGGTTGCATTCTCTCGGCCAAGGCAACCGAAAAGGCCGGTGGCAAGTTCACGACCGAGATTCCGGCAACCTGCGGCCCTTACCTGTTCCAATGGATGCCAAAGCAAAAGAACCTCTTTACACCGAACCCGGAATGGGCGGGACCCAAACCCGATTTTGACGAGGTCCAGGCGCTGCTGGTCGAGCAGGACAAGGCGGCCATACTGGCTTACGAAGCGGGTGAAGTCGACTGCACCGAAATCACCTCAGCCGACCACGCCCGCTTTAAAAAAGGCATGCCTGCCAACAGCAAGATTTTTGTTGCCGGGGCCCTGCAGTACTTCTGGCTCGGCATGAACACCGAGCATCCCAAGCTGAAAGACATCCGGGTGCGCAAGGCTATCCAGTACGCCGTGGATGTCGATTCGATCATCCAGGGCGCCTACTCGGGCACCGTTGAAAAATCTTTCGGTCCGGTTTGTCCCGGATTGGTCGGCAAACGCAACAAAACCAAGTACGCCTATGACCCGGCCAAGGCCAAGCAGTTGGTGAGCGAAGCCGGTGCCACAGGCTTGGAGCTGGAACTCAAGACCCTCAACCAGCAGGAGCGCGTGCTGGCAGCACAGATCGTCCAGGCCAACCTGCAGGTCGTCGGCATCAAGGTCAAGGTGCTGCCGTTGGACGGCGGACCATTCTGGAATCTGGGCCAGGAATCGAAGGGCGATCAGTGGAAGGACAGCCAGCTGTGGCTGATGCGCTACGGATCCAATCCAGATCCTTACGAGGCGATGCAGTGGTTCCGGCGTGAGCAAATAGGCATTTGGAACTGGGAGCGCTGGTCCGACGACGAATTTGAAGACCTTTATATCAAAGCTCTGGCCGAGACCGATTCAGACAAGCGGAATAGGATGTACTTGCGCATGCAGGAGATCATGGAAGACACCGGGGCCTACGTCTGGATCTGCCACGAACCGGAGACTTACATTCACAATACGCGCATCACACCCAAAACCGCCCCCGGGGCCGAGATGATCTTCCCGGATTTTAAACTCGCCTGATAGCGGTTCAGGTGGCCGGAGCGCAAGGCCCCGGCCACCGATACCGCTGAGTTAATTGGATCAGCTAACATGTGGTTTTACGCCCTCAAACGCACCGGCCTGGCCATCATCATTGTGATCGTGGCTGTACTGTTACTTTTTTCCCTGCTGCATATGATCCCCGGCGATCCGATCAGCATTGCCCTGGGTCCCCGAGCAACGCCCGAGATCATCGAACGTTACACCGAGAAGATGCACCTGAACGACCCGATCGTCGTTCAGTTCTTCATCTTCCTGAAAAATGCGGCCACCGGTGACCTGGGCCTTGATGTTTTTTCCGAACGCAGCGTTGCCCTCATCGTCGGGGAACAACTGCCCTACACCTTGATCCTGGCAGTTGTGGGGCTGGGCTGGGCCGTGCTGCTCGGCATTCCTCTGGGCTGTATTTCAGCAGTACGACCAAACAGCCTACTGGATCGCATTACCGGTGTGTTATCGGTCGGCACCATTGCCGTGCCCTCTTTTCTGGTATCGATTTGGGCCCTGCTGATTTTTGCCATTCACCTCAAGTGGCTGCCGGTCATCGGCGCCGGCGAATCAGGTGATATCATGGATCAGATCCATCATCTGATTCTGCCCGCCTTTGCCGTCGGTCTCGGTTGGGTCGGCTATCTGGCGCGGTTGGTGCGGGCCTCGATGCTCGAGGTAATGGGCGAAAATTACATCCGCGCCGCGCGTTCCTTCGGTCTGCCGCAACGGACTGTGATTTACCGCTATGCCCTCAAAGTGGCCATCCTGCCGACCATTACCCTGATCGGTATCGGTTTTGGTAATCTTCTGGCCGGTGCCGTCTATGCCGAGATTATCTTCGCCCGGCCGGGTGTTGGAAAATTGATTTATGATATGGTGATGAGCCGGAATTTCCCGGTCATCCAAGGAGCTGTGCTGATCACTACAGCGTTCTACGTGGTTATTACATTGTTCGCCGACCTGATGGTTGCCTGGATGGATCCCCGTGTCCGAGAAAGCCTCCTTTAAAAACGTTACGGTAGCGGCTGAACATAGCTTCAGCAAAAGACGCGAAGCGCTGGTGCTGTTTTTCGGCAATTTCCAAGGCGTGTTCGGCTTGGTGCTGGTGGTCCTGTTTTTTACTAGCGCCATCTTCGCACCGTTGATTGCACCCTACGACCCTTTTCAAATGGACATCCCCGACCGCCTCAGCGGTCCTACGGGCGATCATATTGCGGGCACTGACCAACTTGGTCGTGACACCTTTTCGCGGGTGCTCTATGGCGGCCGGGTGGCCCTCAAAATTGCGGCCATCGGGGTCTCGATCGCTTTTAGCGTCGGTTTGCTGTTGGGGATGATAGCCGGCTACGGACCGCGCTGGCTCGACAATGCCCTGATCCTGCTGTTCGACACCATCCGTGCTTTTCCGACCATCGTGATGGCATTGGCAGCAGTGGCGCTGACCGGTCCCAGCCTGAAGCTGGTGATGATCATCGTCGTCGTCATCGCAATTCCCGGCTTTGGACGTCTGGCACGCACCAACACACTGGCCATTAAAAACCAGGAATTCATTGCCGCAGAGCGTTCACTGGGAGCGCCGCCGGTCACTATTCTGCTGCGTCATGTGATGCCCAACGTCATCGGCCCGCTTCTGATTCTGGCGGCCATGGAGGTACCGGTGGTGATCACCATCGAGGCCGGGCTGAGTTTTCTAGGTCTCGGAGTCCTGCCGCCGACCGCCAGCTGGGGCACCATTCTTAACGAAGGCTACCTGGTGATTCGTGATACGCCCTGGCCGGTGGTCGCGGGGGGTATTCCGTTGGTTTTGACGACACTGGGTTTTACTTTTCTGGGAGAGGCACTGCGCGATGTGTTTGACCCCAAGCTGCGCAAGGGCAAATGATCTATGGAAAAACTGCTGACCATCAGCAATCTGAACGTCAATTTCAAAACGCCGCGCGGACGTGTTTACGCCTTGAGAGACATCAACATCGATGTGACAGCAAACCGCATCTTGGGCATCGTCGGCGAGAGCGGCTCAGGCAAAAGCACGGTGGCCTGGGCGATTACCCGCCTTCTGGCCGGCAATGCGGAATCGCCCACTGGAGAGGTGTTGTTCCAGGGCCAGGACGTCCTCAACCTCAAAGAGTGGGAGTTGTTGCATTATCGGGGCGAAAAGGTATCGATGGTCTTTCAAGATCCGATGACCTCGCAGATTCCGGTTATGTCGTATGCGCAGCAGATGTCCGACATTCAGTATCGGCGCAGCAATACCGGCTCCGCTGAAAAGCGTCGCCGGGCAATCGACATGATGCGTCGCGTCGGAATCCCGGATCCTGAAGAGCGGATCATGCAGTACCCGCACCAGTTTAGCGGCGGCATGCGACAGCGAGCGGCCATCGCAATGGCCCTGATCATGGACCCGGCCCTGCTGATTGCCGACGAGCCCACGACTGCGCTGGATGTCACCATGGAGGCCCAGATTATTCACCTGCTGCGAGAGCTCAAAGAAGAATTGGATGCAACGGTCATTGTCGTGTCACACAATTTGGGTCTGATCGCCCAATTATGTGACGATGTGGTAGTCATGTACGCCGGCGAGGTGGTCGAGTCGGGGGATGCGCATCAGGTTTTCTACAATCCGTCGCATCCCTATACCCAGGCACTTTTGGAGTGCGATCCAGCGCGGGTGCTGAAACGAAGCTTTCTACTTCCGACGATTCCAGGTAATGTTCCCGATTTGCACCTGCCGCCAAGGGGATGCACCTTTGCGTTGCGCTGTCCCAAAGCGTTCAAGGGTTGTGACATTGAAAAACCGGCCGATATTGAACTTGCAGACGGCCAGATGGCTCGCTGCCGCCTGTACGACCGCGCCTTGGGAGCGCCGGCGGCCGCCACACTACCGGATGATACGTCTGCTGCTGCCGACCTGGGCGAACGGTCCGAAAAAATCGCATCGGAAAACCTGCTGGTGGTTGAGGACCTGAGGGTACGCTTTCGTATCATGGGCGCGTTGAAAGCCAAACTAAGCGGTGTGGCCGATCCTTTCATCGATGCTGTGTATAAGGTATCGCTCGAGCTGCGTCCCGGCGAAACATTGGGTCTCGTGGGTGAGAGCGGTTCGGGTAAAACGACCCTCGGGCTGACCATTCTCGGACTGGTGCGGGCCCATTCGGGATCGGTGATCTTCGAGCAGCGCGAGCTGATCGGCCTGTCCGAGGCCCAGTTCAAACCCCTCAGACGCGATATGGCGATGATGTTCCAGGATCCGGTCGGCAGCTTGAGCCCCCGCCTGTCGGTACAGGGCCTAATTACCGAACCTTTTGAATTCGCAGGTATCGGTAGCGGCAACCGGGTGGATGAGGCGATCGAGTTGTGCCGGATGGTCAACCTGCCGACCAATTTTTTATCACGGTACCCCCACGAACTCTCGGGTGGTCAGGCGCGCCGCGTGGGTGTAGCCCGCGCATTGGCGCTGAGGCCCAAACTGATTATTGCCGATGAGCCGACTGCCGGGCTGGATGTCTCGGTGCAGGGAGAGATCCTCAACCTCATGGCTCGATTACAACGCGAGCATGGGCTTAGCTACTTGATTATCACCCACAACCTGCCGGTGGTTCGTCATATTGCCGACTTTTTGGCCATCATGTATCTGGGACGTTTGGTGGAATACGGCAAATGTAAATTGCTCTTTGACAATCCTTCCCACCCCTATACCGAGGCATTGGTCAATGGCGTGCCGCGCCCCGACCCTGACAACCGACGGCCGCTAGTGTCTATCGAGGGTGAGGTGCCGAGTTTGGCCAAACGGCCGCCAGGTTGTGAGTTTCACACACGTTGCACCTATACGGAGCCCATCTGCCGGACGGAGCCACCGCAAATGCTGCCGCTATCAGACGGCCGTTTGGTACGCTGCCATCTTCGGCATTAGCCACGATGCCGATATTGGACCTTTTCAATAATCGAAGCGCTGCAAATTCTGCATATTTAAAGTTTTCAGTATCAATGCGGAGGATCTGAAATGCACACATTATTTAAAAACGCCACAATTTTTGACCCACAAAACCGCCGGTTACTCGAGAATGTCGCGCTTCTGGTCAACAACGAGGTCATCGAGGCGATGGGCGAAATTCAGGAAGTTCACTGCCCGCCAAACGCTGAGACAGTTGATTTAAGCGGCAAATGGATCATTCCCGGTCTGTTGGACTGCCATGTGCACTTGGATATGCACGGCATGGCAGACACCTACCAGGAAAACTTGGTGGAGGACAAACTGCGCACCCTGCGGGTCGCTTGTGAGGCCGAAGCCACCTTGAAGGCCGGCTTTACCACCGTTCGTAATATTGGCACTGTAAATGGCATCGACTTCGCCTTGAAGGCAGGGATCGAAGCGGGTTACTGCCGGGGACCTCGACTGATAACCGCCGGTCGCATCATAAGTATGACTTGCTCAGGAACCGAATATTTTGCTGGTATGTATCGAATCGCCGACGGCCCGGATGAATGCCGCAGGGCAGCCCGGGAACAACTCAAGCAAGGGGCCGACTTCCTGAAACTCATGGCCACCGGCGCGGTGATGAATCCCGGCGGGGTGCCTGGGGCGTCCCAATTGGAAGTGGACGAGATGCGGGCTGTTGTAGAGGAGGGCCTCAAGCTTGGGAAGCACACGGCAGCCCATGCCCACGGGGCTCCGGGTATCAAGAAGGCGGTCGCAGCCGGTGTGCGCACCATCGAACATGGAACCATGGCCGACGAGGATGCTCTCGTGGCCATGGCCGAGGCCGGTGTCTTTTTAGTCCCGACCATGATGCTGCACACCCTGTTTGAGGATCATGCCGAGAAGGTGCCAGAATTCATGCTTAACAAAAGCCGGATCATGGAAGACGCCTACAAAGGTATCGTCCTGCGGGCCAAGGAATTGGGCGTTGAGATTGCCATGGGTACTGATGCGGGCACCAATTTTAATTACCATGGCAACAACGCGGCCGAGATCGTCTATCTTGTAGAAAATGAGATCATGAGTCCGTCCGAGGCGTTGACCTGTGCCACCTTAAGCGCGGCCCGGGCCATACAGTTGGACCATCAGGTGGGTAGCCTGGAGTCCGGTAAACTGGCCGATTTCGTGGTGCTCACGGCCAATCCCTTGGCTGATATTAGCGTCCTGGCTGAAAAAGACAACATTGAAGCAGTCTACAAAGGTGGTAAATTGGTACGTTGACACGTATCTTGTAATTAGACAATTTCGCCATTTCAGATTTCTAATTGTAAATTACGTAATCCGAAAATCAGGTATCATCAATCGTCATTCGACCTTGATCCTTCGCAAAGCGTCATTCAATTTTTCCGGCCTGTCTGTTAAAGCCGTTTACACTGGAGGAAAAAGTGCTGCTAAAACGGTTTCTGCGGGAAATGCAGAATTAAAAACCTTCGGCCAAAATAAGGAACAGGTTCATGTTAAAAACACGGATCACAGAACTTTTTGATATCGAACGGCCCATCGTCCAGGGCGGGCTGATGTGGGTCGCAAAGGCGGAACTCACATCTGCCGTCGCCAACGCCGGTGGTATTGGCTTTATGACGGCCCTCACTTTCCATGAGGCCGAGGATTTGCGCGCGGAAATACGCCGGTGTCGCAAATTGACAGATAAACCTTTTGGTGTTAACCTCACCTTCCTTCCTTCTTTACGAACCATCGACTATCCGGCATACATCAAGGTTTGTATTGAAGAGGAGATTAAATTTATCGAGACGGCCGGCAGAAACCCAGAGCCCTACATGGCGCAGCTCAAGTCGGCGGGTATAAAAGTGGTTCACAAGTGCACTTCGGTTCGCCATGCCGTCAAAGCAGAAAAAATTGGCTGCGATGTGGTCAGTATCGACGGGTTTGAAGCGGCGGGGCACCCCGGGGAAGACGATATCACCTCCCTGATCCTCATCCCCCTTACACAGGATGCCATTGAGATTCCCATCATCGCTTCGGGTGGCTTTGCAGACGGTCGCGGTCTGGTGGGCTGTCTCGGTTTGGGTGCAGACGGTATGAACATGGGTACGCGTTTTGTGGCCACCAAGGAAGCCCCGGTGCATGACAACGTCAAACAGGCGCTGATCAATCACGGGGAGCGCGACACGCGATTGATCATGCGCAGCCTGCGCAATACGGAACGCGTACTTCACAATCAAACCGTCGACCAGGTTCTTGAAATTGAACGTAAAGGCGATACTAAAATTGAAGATATAGCTCCTTTTGTATCCGGTCTTGTGGGCAAAGAAATGCTCGAAGACGGGGAAATGGAAAAAGGGGTGTTGTCAGCCGGGCAAAGCATGGGCCTGGTGAGGGATATACCCACTTGTCGTGAGCTGTTAGACACCATTATGAACGAAGCGGAAGCGATAATAAAAAAGAAGTTTGCGCAAGTGATAGCGTAATTGAGTAAAACTCAATTTGTCGGTGGTCTGTTGTTCGTTGTCTGTTGAATTTTCTCGGCATCCGTCATTTCAAAAGGGAGGTAATCAGATTATGGCTCAAAAAGTGTATCAACAATTGATGGAAGTCATGAAGAATCGACGCGGCGCATATGCCGGCATGGACATCCCGGAGTTTTATGAGTTGGTTGAGGCACTCTTTACACCCGATGAAGCCGAGGTCAATAACGCACTGCCCCAAAAACCATCCACCGCCGATGATATTGCCAAAGAGATGGGTAGGGAAATAGGAGAAATAAAAAAAATCCTGGAATCCATGGCCGACAAGGGCCTGTGCCAGACCTTTATGAAAGACGGACTCAGGTTCTATCTCGGGGTGCCTTTCATGCCGGGGATTTTTGAATATCAGTTCATGCCGGGACGCGTCACAAAAGGAGATAAAAAGATAGCCAGACTCATTTATGCTTATAAGCAAGCCTATGAGGCAGCCAAAGGCGAAATCAAAATAACATTTCCCACAACACGGGTGATTACCGTGGACAGGACCATCGATGCTGGCAACACCGTCCATACCTATGATCAGGTCTCGACCTATATAGATAAGTACGAGTCGATTGCTGCAGGGACGTGTTTTTGCCGTCATGCGGCCAAATTACGGGACGAGGACGTCCACGGAATGCCGATGGATGTGTGTATGTGGTTCGGAACTATGGCCGAGTATGCCATCGAAAGATTAGGGGGAAAACGACTGACCAAACAGGTAGCCAGACAGGTGCTTCATAAGTCCGAAGCGGCTGGACTGATTCACATGAGCCGAAATACCACCGAGGATATTGACTTCATCTGCAACTGCGATCGCTGGCACTGGGAGGCCGTGACAGGTGTGTTAAAACAATCCAAACCGGCGCTGTTTTTCAATTCGGGCTTTGAGCCTAGAGTCGACCCGGATCTTTGCACGGCCTGCGAGACTTGCATCGAGCGATGTCCGCCGGAAGCTTTGGCCATAGGGGACAATGAGGTTCCGGAAGTGAATATGGACCGGTGTTTCGGATGCGCGGTCTGCGCTACCGGCTGTCCTTCGGAAGCCATTACGATGGAGACCAAACTGGGGTTTCCAGCACCGCCCAAGGATCCGAAAGAATTGATTACTTCGTTAAAGGCTAGTTTTGCGCAATAGGCCTAAAATTTTTGGGCTCGAAGCTTCATCCAATCTGGTTGGCTTTGCAAGGGTCCTAATGAAAGGGGCTTTCGTGGCGGCGGGGATAACCACCACCGTAATATGATTAAAATTATTTTTTAGATTGATAGTTAAGCACTGGCTGCAATTCATTGGAGCAATTTTAGATTTTGGATTGCGTATTTGTTATATCGCTTTGCTCTATCATTTTATATTTAATTGATCCGAAGACGGACCTCAAATCTAAAATCCCAAATACAAAATTTGCAAGGAGATAGCAAAGATTATGACAGTTGAGAATAATCCGTCTGATTGCGGCATCTGGAACAAGGAAGGCAGTTGCCTGATACCGCTGGCATTAATGGAGACGTTGCCACTATACCATCGCGAAACCATTCCCACCGATTATCTGGACATAATGGGGCATATGAACATTAGATGGTATTTTGATCTGTTTGCCAAATCCGGTAGGAAGTTTTTTGCATCTTATGGATTGGATGATGATTACTTTCGAGGCGGAAAATTCGGTGTCTTTACTTTGAAGCAGTTTATACAGTATTTCGCCGAAGTGCACGTCGGACAGACGGTTGCTATTCACACGCGTCTAATCGGCCGGTCGGAAAAACGATTTCAATTCATGCAATTTATGATAAATGAAACAACCTCCCGACTGGCTTCCACCTTTGAAGCGTTGATTACCCACGCTGATTTGAAACTTCGGCTGGCCGCCCCGATGCCCGCCCAAATAGCGCAAAAATTTGATGCCACCCTGTCAAAGGATGAAACGTTGGACTGGGAGGCACCTATTTGCGGAGCGATGCGGTTGTAGCATAAAGCACTTTGGTGAATTAACCTATAAACAATGTTGCAACTGAAATGTCCAGCTAAAGCTAAACACGTGATATCAACCTAAAGAAGCCTCCCTCGTTGACCTATGACAACTCCTAGAACACTCCTTACAGCCTGGAATTTAAAGCCAAAGAAAAACATGGGTCAGAATTTCCTATCCGATCCCTCAACAGCAAAAACCATTATTTCCCGGGCACAGTTGGCATCAACAGATGTGGTCGTGGAAATCGGCGCCGGTTTGGGCGCCTTAACCATTTATCTGGCTCAGGTGGTTAAAAAAATTTATGCCGTGGAAAAAGATCGGCAGCTCATTGGCCTGCTAAAAACAGAATTGCTTGCGAATCGGATTTCTAACTGTGAAATTATTGCCATGAACATCCTGCAAATGGATTTGGATGCCATCACCGATGCGATCGGGAGTAAACTAACGATCATCGGAAATCTGCCATATGGTATCTCATCACAAATTCTCATCAAACTCATTGAATCAAGACGGGGCATTGATCGGGCGATTCTCATGTTCCAGAAAGAACTGGCACAACGCATTACCGCACAGCCCGGCGGCAAGGACTACGGCAGAATAACTGCCATGCTGAGGTACTGCGCCGACATTCGGGTTCTTGCAAACATCAAGGCTGCGGTCTTTTATCCCCCGCCCAAGGTGGATTCCACAGTTATCGAGGCCCGGTTTAAGTCCACGGCGATGTACGGACCGCACAATGAAGCCATGTTGTTTGCGGTGATCAAAGCAGCCTTTGGCAACAGACGAAAAACGTTGAAAAATGCCCTGACCGCAAGCAGACTTGGGATCGATTCTCAAACCGCCCTGGAAGCATTGAAGTCAGCTGGGATTGATCCAGCCCGCAGGGCTGAAACACTTAATCCAGCTGAATTTGTATCTCTTGAAATTTGCCTGAGAGAAGCCATGGAAGGACGATTGACGAGGGACGAAGGACGAAGGACACATGACAAATTACGATATCCAAATCTCAAGTAAAATCAACCGACAATTGTTTGGGATTCTGAATTTAGATCATTGTGGTTTGTTATTTGAAATTTTTTGATTGCTGAAACCTGACACCTTACCTTCCTTACAACATGTTGTCAGATAAAATCCAATAACCGCCCAAGGCGGATCAAATTCCCCAATTCCTAAATTCCTAAATTCCTTAATCTTATTCATTTTACCTTGACCCTGCAACCCAGTAGTATTAGTATACGACAATCTCAAAAATTATTAGAGTTCATCTAAGAAGGAGGCTAAAATGGCCGTAAAGGTTTTTATCAAGCGTCAGGTCCCGCAGGACAAAGCAAGGGCGATGATCCCGCTTTTCAGGCAAATGAGAGCATCTGCTGCGACACAATCCGGCTATATTACCGGCGAAACATTGAGGAGTCTGGATAAACCGGAGGAATTTATCGTCATCAGCACTTGGCAATCATCCGAAGACTGGAAGAATTGGCTGCAAAGCAAAGAAAGAGAGGAAGTCCAAGGTAAAATTGATGATTTGTTGGGCGGTGAAACCGAATACGATATTTATCATTATGGATTTTCGGAGTAGTTCACCGCAGAGACACGAAGGACGCGGAGGGTAATTTATTGATTTCCGCTATGATTTGATCGTTTTATTTCCCTTACGCATTGGTTTTTTTTAATTCTACCTTTTATGTTTGCTTCGCCCTCAAGCCAATCGACAGAAAGGAGGATCCGGCTTCCCTTTGCGTTCTCAGCGACTTTGCGGTGAGCCTTCACATGAGCTCAGCAATTGACACGGTGCGATCACCGAGCATATTGACATAACTTCCCATTTCATTGTCGTACCAGCCGTATATGACTGCCTGGGTGACCGGGATCCTGATGACGGTCTCCCCGGGATTTGATAATAAGTCGATGTTCAGTCCCGGTATGTTGGCAAGGTCGATGGCCGCTTCCGCCGTTCGGGTATGGGTTTCGTGGCCTTCGATGGTGGCGGCCACTTTGGGCAGTCCAATTATATCTCCGGATACATTTTGCTTACCCGTGTAATATAGGTAACTCTGGGTATTGTCGGCTGCAGCCTGCCGGTAAATATCGTTGATCATTTCTCTACTGACATAAGTCCCCGCCGGTTCTTCCTGGAGGTTGGTCACGAGTATGATTAGTGACCCGCTGCTGGTGGGAACCCTCACCGATTCGGCAATGAATGCTATTTCCTCCATCTCAGGGATGACCAATCTGAGCGCCTTGGCAGCCCCGGTTGTGGTCAGGATGATATTGTTCATGATGCTTCTGTTTTTTCGCAAATCGGCCTTGCCGGCTTTGGGCAGCCGATCCAAAACTTCCTGGGACCCCGTAGCGGCGTGGACCGTTGCCATCGAAGCGGACATGATTTTTTTAGATCCGAAAGCATTAATCAGTGGTTTCATCATGTGGGCCAGACATGTGGTGGTACAGGATGCATTGGAGATGATTTTATGCCGTCTGGGATCATAGTCGCTGTCATTGATCCCCATTATCGTGGTCACAGCATCCTCCGGCATGTTGGTACCTTCATTTTTGAGTTTAAAGGGGGCGGAAAGGATCACTTTATCCGCTCCCGATGCCAGATGACCCCTTGCGGTTCCCTGGGGATGATTCAATCCTGCAATGGGGTCAAGAAATTGACCGGTGGTATCGACCACCAGCCTGACATCATGATCTCCCCAGCCAATTTCGGCCGGATCCCGGTGATGTCTTAAAAATACCACTTTGACGCCGTCAATCACCATCGAACCACTGCCTTCATCCAAATCCCCGACAACGGGCTGTCCCATATGACCGTAAAGATAGCCATGGAGCCAGCCGTAGGTCGAATCCCTTTCGACATAGTGAGCGATATCCGCGAGAGATGCCCCAGCCTGTCGACCGATATTGACCACGATTTCATCGAAGTATTTACGCGCCACGTGGTGCCAGACAGTCAATTTTCCGATTCTGCCGAATCCGTTTATGCCAAGTTTCAATCCTGAGTTGCCAGCATTCGACATATCTCTTATCCTCCATCCCTTTAAGCTACTGCATTTGTATGTGCATGGAAATGGGTTCAAAGGTTCAGGGTTCACCGTTCTGGGTTTTTTTATGGAAATTACTCCGGCTTAAAGCTCAAGGCTCGGGGTTATTTAAACCATAACCAGGTACCTGTAACTGTGAACCCTGAACCCCTGAACCTCTGAACCCATTACGTTTCCTTGACCTTAATCAATCCGCTAAACACAGACCCCTCCTGGCCATCAATGCTGATATGATCACCGGATTTTACGAAGGCCTGGTTAAACGTACATTCTTTCCCTGATTCATCGCACGCCAGATCTGCGCATCCCACCACACAGGTCTTGCCGAGCCGATGTGCCACCACGGCGGCGTGGGATGTCAACCCGCCGCGGGCCGTCAGCAAACCGTCGGCGGCATGAATTTCCCGAATGTCGTCCGGTACGGTATCACTCCGGGCAAGGATCAAATGAGTACCAGGTTCCAGCCGTCGCCAATCGTCAATCTCTTCGAGACTGAAAACCAGCCGTCCACTCATGGCACCGCCACTCACCCCGATTCCATGGCCCAGAAAAGCGGCTTTGCTCTGCTCATCTATGTCAAAAGTCAACACTTTTTTTCTTTCCCGGATGGTCATATTGCGGGTCTGCAGCAAATATAATTTTTCAACACGGTCGTCTTCAAAGGTAAATTCTATTTCCTGGGGGCTCCAGTTTCTATTGTCGATCAAATCATGGGCCCAGTCCTTCAGCGCCTGATAGATCTTTGGGAAATGGGTTTCCAGGGTAATGTCGGTCTCCCGCAATTCAATTTCCTGCTGAAAAATCGAAATGGGATTAGTATTGACCAAGCCGGCAACAACATCCTCGCCCTGATTGCCAATGGTGAAGTCCCCCCACAGTTTTAAGGTATCCCCCGACCACCTGGGGTTATGGGTAAAGATTACGCCGGTGCCGGACTGGCGGGAAATATTGCCGTACACCATTGCCTGAACGGTGACGGCCGTCCCCCAGTCGTCTGAAATCCCCATTATTTTGCGGTAGGTTTTGGCTTTGGGGGATTCCCAGGAATCAAGGACTGTTTTTATTGCCAGATATAGCTGTTCATAAGGTGTCTCCAGAATTTCAATTTTTGCGTCCCTGATCAGCTCCCGGTAGGCCAAAGCGACACCTTTCATCTGTTTACCGCTAAACCCTCTTTTATATGAAATCCCCAGCTTATTTTTCCAATCACTGATAATGGCGTCGAAATCATCGCGCTGCAATCCGAAGGCCATTCCATAACATTGTAAAAACCTGCGATAATTGTCCCAGGCAAACCAGGCGTTGCCGGTTTTTGAAGCAATACCTTCGGCGATATCCTCGTTGTTGCCGACATTCAACAGTGTATCCATCATCCCGGGTTGGGAAATCGCCGAGCCGCTCCGTACTGACAAAAGCAGAGGATTTCGGGGGTCGCCAAAATTTTTGCCGGTTGCTTTTTCCACCGCGATTATATTCTGCGCGACCTGATCTCTGAAATTTTCCGTGGCCGGGGGATAGCTGTCTATAATCTCCCGACAGCGAAAGACTTCAGTGGTAATGATAAACCCGGGTGGTACGGGGTATCCGAAATTTTTCAGTTGAACCAGATTGACGCCCTTGTTACCCAATTGGATAATACCGCTCACACGGTTCCGGGCGGAATCAATCGAGGTCATCGCATTCTTTGGGTCATAGAGCAGTAATTTCTGCAATTTGTGCGCCGGCAACCTGTAGGATTGCTGGAACAAGGTGGTTAGAATTCTGCTTAAAAATAAATCCAGTTGCTGAAGCCCCAAAGATAGTGCGATCTGCTCGCGGAAGAATATTTCAGACACCCGATGCTGCAATTTTTCACGATCTTCCAGATCTTGATCGGGAAGAAATTTTGGCAGTATCCGGTCAAAAGAAATTTGAGATAGAATCCGATTCAGATTCTGGCCGTGAACATTATGGAAATGGTCATGGATGATGTTCTTGACCGCCTGGGCAAAGCCTTTAAAGATATCCAAATACTGGGTTTGAGTGAATCCTTTGACTTCCAGGGAATGCGCCAAAAATTCCAGCTGACGCTCAAATTCAACGGATGCGATGCCATCCAGTTTCAAGGCTTTGTCAAGCAGCCTTAACAGGCTGTATATTTGGTAAAAGGTGGCTTTGGTGATCAAATTAAGATCGATATCCCGGATTAGCTCCTCGAACAGTACATTGACCAGGGTCTCAATCCGAAACATAAGCCCCATACAATCGAATTTCATTTCATGGTAGCTTCCATACATGGAGGGTATATCAATCGTAATATGCCTCTTTTTATAGATATTTTCTTTGATTTCAAACGATTGATCGGACAAAATGACCTTTTTCAACTTTTCCATATAATCCAGCAGCATGAACAGCTTCTTGGTTAAATCGGGCTCCTTCAAGGCCTGTTCCGCACGGCTGAAGTTCGGCAGCGCCTCAGGCCTTAGCTGGGCGATATACCCGCCAATCTCAATGTAATCAAAGCTGTATTTTTGATAAAGTAATTTATAGAGGGCAATGACCAGCTCAACACGCTGCCGATCAACATCGGTAATATTCGGAACCTCTTCAACCAGTCGCTTTGTTTCTTCTTCAGAGAGGTTCAGTAAATCATTCGGGATGTTGTTACCCTGAGCCACCAGATGAGCGAAAGCCTCGTTGACACCGTCAATGAATTGCCCCCGGGTATCAATTTCATCGTAGATCGATGACGGGATATACGGTTCCAGGCAGGCTTTGTCTCGGGTTTCCCAGAAGTGCAGGGTTGCCTCTATAAACGGAACGATGCGGTTGCTGCTTTCAACGTGACTTTGTTTTCGCAAAAAATGTATGAGTTTATCCCGACGTTGGGTGCATTCATCAAGATTGGTGGATATTTCTCTTAATTTTCCCTCGGCGCCGATATCATTAAAAAAGGCCGGAAATAGCCTTGTGAGCTGTTTGGCAAGATTATATACCGGGCTGATATGGCTATTTAAAAACCGGGTAATGTCACGGGGAAAAATATCAGTGTCTTTGATGAAAACACCGCAAAGAGACAGGTGAATAATCAGGCCCGAGAGAAGACGAGTCGACCACTTTGGGTTTACCTCAATCAGCTCAAGCCAGGTTCTGATGTTCAGGATGTGCGCGCTGTTGACTTTGGTTTTCCTGTCATCGTCAACCCCTTGCGGCATTGGCGCCTGGAAACCCAAATCAATAACGGAATCAATAAAAAAATTAACAAGATCGATTTCGTCGGTATTATATACACCTTTTCCCATATTCAGGACACTATTCAATGCCGTGTTCTGGTACATTCGGGATTGCTCTTTTAAAATGGTAAAGGTTTTGCTGATCAGCGACTGGATATTGTAGAATTTTTCATTCTCGATTATCCAGGTAAGAGTCTGGTTAATGTCCCGCAGGGTTCCTTCGTAGATAAGAGATAAACCGTCAAGACTCATAATACGAAAAAGAAAAATTAATTTAAAATGGTGGCCCAGGTCTTTTTTATCTCCAATTTGAAGTAGCTGACGGGGGATCCGTCGGTAGGCTTCCACAATATGTCCGAAGCCGGGAAGTTCGAGCAGACGGGTTAAGACCTCTTCAGACTCGATGCGTTTATCCCGGATGCTCAAATTCAGCTGACGCTGCCAGTCTTTCAGACGGCGATGGGATATGGATTTGAAAAATTCATCGAAGCTGTAATTTTGTCCGATTCCAACGGCTTCTTTTTCAAACCATGTCTGAGGATCGGCTTTATTGAGCCAATATCCGTAAGTATGGTGGTAATATTTGATCAGCAAGCGATTTAGGGCTTTAAAATTGGTGCAGGACTCCGGGGAATTCTTTAAATAAGTCTCCGCCAGTCGATTGATTGGATAATAGCTCCTGACGAAAAGTGAAAATATATCTTCCGGGAACCTGCGGATGCGGTCAAAGGTTTCATCAATAACTAATCTAAAATCCGTGAGATACGAATCTGATTCTTTTATGGTTTTTTGCAGGAACAGCAATATGTTATCAACAGAATCCCCTCTTACTTCCGCCTCTTTGCAGGATTCAACGGCATTGATAAAAATCTCTATCAGCAGTTCTGCCGCTTCCGGTCCCCTGGGATGGCTTTTGAGAAGATGAAAGTATTCCAGTGAATATTTTCGTGCTTCTGCGACAATGAATCGCCAGTTCTTATAAGGATGGGAAAGCTCCGCCAAGAAGGTATTCAACCCCTCCATCAAACCGTAATATTTGGACATTACTTCCTGGAGGACGGAATATTTCGCATCTACGTCGACATCAACGTGGTAATCGGCCAGGTTAACCTCGAGGGCTTCAGATTTTACTGTCAAAAGTGATATCTCCTGAATAGAACGGAAAGTTGTATCGGAGCTATATAGTTCTTACCAAACCGCTATATGTCAAGACTATCAAAGCTGATGCCAGTTTTCAAGAAAAGGATTGGATATCCCTGGTCCACGTCATTTAAACAGGTAATTGTTTGGGAAAAGCGAGTTACTTGCTTATAAAAATCATGAAAATTCCAAACAACAAAATCCAAATATCAAACAAACACCAATGACCAAAACTCAAAATTCAAAACAGGCTCAATGGTCGCGGATCATCTTTAAAGAGACCGGAATGTTTCGGTTATTGGAATTTCGGAATTGGATATTATTTGGGATTTGAGATTTGGGATTTAAGTTGGTTTTCAGAGAAGCAAATCATTTTTTACCTGAGTCAGTCAGAATCTACTATGACGTCACCCTGTTGAATATCCTAGCGTGCCAGCGCCATCAGCCGATACACCACCATGCCGGCAAGCCAGGCGACGTCTTCCGGCGACAGGATTTGACCAATGGTGCTATCAAATAGGATGTTGGCTTCCGCCGGAAATTCATCGTCCGCTTTCCATAGAATCAACTGTAGCGGCACTGCCGGTAGGACCTTGAATTCAAAGGCCGCATCACCGTTTTTAATTTCTGTTGCATGAAGTTTTACGGCGGCATCGGAGAAACCTGATAAATTTTGGCCAAACACTTTTTTGAGGGGTTCAACGGCCCGTTTTACAAATGCACCGAAGTAAAATGCGGCACCTGGGATTTCGCGGTAAGATACCCAGTTTCCGGTTGCCTCTGGGATCTCGGTTGCCGACAAGTAATGTAAGACCAAGACCTGTTCCTGAAGCGGTATCTCCTTTTTCCCCTCGGTCATATCCTCGAACTCAAACCGCGGGAAACCGACCCGATAAATTCGGTCGAGAAAAGGGATGCGAAAGGTGTTTGCATCCGGCGACTCGAAGCCGGAGCGTTTTAAAATAACCGCGAAAGGCTCTTGGGACAGTTTTTCGATGGCCAAATTTCTGGCATTGATGTAGTCGTCTATGCGGGGCATGTTATTTTCCCTGTTGCGGGTTGCGAGTTACGGGTTGCGGGTTGCGGGTTGCGAGTTGCGGGCAAAAAGGGCATAGCGCCTATAGAAAAATTCCGAATTCCAATTTCTGTTTTCTGCTTTCTGTCATCCGTAATCTGTCATCTGTATCTTAAGATGAAGAAAAAAGCCCCGCTCCAGAGGAGAAGGGCTTTTTTCGTAGTGAGAATAAGTTCTGGTGTTGGTCGTCTAGGTTCAATTGCTGCGAGATAGTGTCCTTCACTTAAACCCGTACCACGCAACGCGAAACCCGCAACACGCATCCCGTTTTACAGCTCCAGCCATGAATCGGAGTACAACGACCTACCAAGAATAACATCCACGGTTTTTACGTAATCCTGCATCTCCTTGGAAAGTGAACCCATATCCGGAGCGTTTTCGTCCATAACGCTATAAATCAGATCCACGACATCCTGACGCTGTCCCTTGGCGATGGCTATAAGCTGATCATCCAGGGGATCGGCAATCACGGAATGCATACCGTATCTTTGGAGCATTACCATGTATGTCTGATTGAGAATAGGGCGCAGGTTATCCGGTGGTCCGTTGGAGATATTGGAAAGACCGCAAGTGCTTTTTGCTCCCGGTGAAATCTCCTGCAGCATTTCCATAAACGCCATCAGGCTCATGAGCTGTGGTTGTTGAATGTTCACCGGTGTCACGATACCGTCTACCCAGATCTTCTCATTGGGAATGCCGGCTTCATTGGCAAAATACAGCAACTCGACACACAGCGCCGCACGTTCATTCTCGTCCCGTGGCAACCCTTCCGGTCCCCACATCAATGCGATAAAATCGGCATTATGTTCCACCGCCAGCGGAACCATGGGTTCATAGCGTTCCGGGCGTACCATGATGGAATTGATCAGCGGGGGTTGGGCCGTATCCTTGTAGACTTTAAGTGCTGCCGCAATGGCATCGATATTGGATGTATCCAATGCCAGCGGAATGTCATCGACGACTTCCTGAACTGTCTGAACCACCCAGGGCATGAGCTCATGGCCATCCTTTTTGGCGGGGCCGAGGTTGATGTCGATGTAATCCATTCCTTTTTCCCGCTGAAAAAGGGCCTCCTCCTGGATCGGCTTGGGATCACGCTGCTTATACGCGGCGCCGATCTTTTTGGATATCACGTTTAAACTTTCACCTATTAGTAACATACAACCTCCCTTTTGAATTATGGTTTTCTATTTCGCCTTAAGGAATCCGGGAAGATGAGCGGCTTCTCTGGGGCCGACAGTAATCTTCCAGTCGGGCAATTCTTCCTCCACATCACCAGCAATGGCGGCGGCATAGCCGGGAATAATCAGTTCCTGATTTTTAACCTTATCCGTGATGCCGCTCTTTTTGACGAACATTCCCACTTCATCGCCGGCAAATTTACCGGCCGCCCAGGCGGTCATAACGGAAAGCCCTTCGGAATCCTTGATCAGCAACCAGGTCGGAACGCGGCTGCCTTCAACTTCACCGGAAACGATGAAATAGGTCAGGGCAAAATTCGTGGTGACCATCACCGGCGAGTTTTCATCCGGATTGTTAATCTCATAAATACCTTCGGTGACCGTCATCGGCCGTTGCGGATCGGTATAAATATTCAATCGTTCGAGTAATAGCGGAAACAAACTTTCGCCGGTAAAGTCTGAAAGAACCACAATTCCGCCGTACTTGGCAATAAACGTTCCCGCGATTAATGTTTCCATATCCAGGTTCGATGCCATCTCACAGGGAAAGATAATGCTCGGGAAGCCCAGCGCCCGGTTTACATCTTTAAGGGCTGCGCGCCTCAAGGCGATCTGGTCTTGATGGGATTGTTTTATCTCCCTGGCACCGGAATCGATCACTATATCTTTTAGGCCCTGTTGGGTGAGCTTTTCAGTCAGCGGGATGAGTCCTTCGACGGAGTCGGCTTTAACCGCCAGCGGCAAGTTATTGTCTTTGGCAAGTGCGCCGTACTCATCAAGGTTTCCCTCAGTTGCCGCATACATTAGCGGTCGTTTAAAGCCGCAAACTTCGATGCCGGCTTTCATAACGGCCGGATCTTCCGTCATCAAAGCCAAATTGAATTCAGAAGTTTCAGCAATTTTTTTGGCTGTGCGGGCAAATGCCGCTTTGTCCCCGCCGGCATCCTTGAGTACAATCAATTCAGGTCTGAGATTCAGGCCGACCCTTTCAAATTGAAAGGCATTCCAGGTCTTTAGTTTGGTCTCAAGATCTGCGTCGGCGATGTCCGACCCTACCGTGGCGGCCAGAAGTGTCGGGTTATAGAACGTTTTTTCATGTCGGTACTGAACGGTTTCACCACCGGTGGTGGCGGCCCGTACGCCTTTACCGATGGCCACCGGGCGGATCGGTGGGGCCGAGGCTTCTGACAGCTTTTCTTTGGCTTCCTCCGAGACATAAGGGCAACTGTCCAGTTCCGCTTTTCCGGAAGCAAGGTTCATGGCAAAGGCCAGGCAGGTGGGGACACCGCATTCCTTGCAGTTGGTTTTCGGCAAGAGTTTAAAAATCTGAATACCGGTTAATGCCATTTTTTTCTCCTTAAAATATCGTGTTACGAGTTGCGAGTTACGGGTTACGAGCAAAAAGAGCATAGAGCATAGAGTAAGACATCGCTCATGACAGAAAACAGATTATGGATTCCGGAAATCAGATGTTTTCCGTCCTCCATTCTCTGTTTTCTGTCATCTGACCTCTGTCATCTGTTTTTACCCGATGATCGGATCCATATCCAGGGCCGGATGTTTTTTCTCCTGCAGGAAGGGTAAAATTTCTTCCTCGGTGACGCCCACGGTCTCGTCGGCAATCCGGTCAATCAAATCGGGAATTCCGATTTCTTTGCCTCTTTTGAGGATCCGCTCTTTGATCTCTTCTTTGAGAATTTTAGGCATCCAAACCATCCGGGCGAGTCCACCGTCACCGGTGATGAACTTGCCCTGGGTGATATTGAACTTGGAATGGCCCACGAAACCCGGTGATGATGCACCGCCACCCATGACACCGGCCAGAGTGGTGAATTTCATCCCGCAGGGGGTTTCGCCCATGTAATCGCGGTTGACCGTCATGACCCCGTTGCAGGACGGCAGCATGGCGGCAATACACTCGCAACATCCGCAGGTGGTCATCGGATCGATCACCATGGAATAGAAGTTATAATGGGTGACGGCTCCCCTGGATGCCTTGTAAACAAACTCGTTGACCCCTTTCCACTGCCCCAGCACCGGATCCAGGCATTCGCCTTTTTCGATGGGCTGATTCGGTCCGGTGGGGTTGATCTCGAAAGAGGCTTTGCAGTCCATCCAGTTGTAAGCGCCGCATAGACCGGTACGTTCGGGGCTGACCGAGCAGACGTGATTGGGGGCAAACGACTGACACAGGGTGCAGGAATAATAGGTTTCCACATCCTCGTCGGTCATCTTCTCGACCCGCTCATCGCGCATCTTATACTCGGCCCTGGCCCTTTTGGTCAATGCATCCACGTCTTTTTTCTGGGTATACAGGGTGATCTGAACCTTGTCGAGGATGCTTCCGAAATCCTGGTGAAACTTCGCATGCAGGACAACCCCGATGTCTTTGAGGGTAAAGCCTTTTTCTATGGCGGCTTTGCTGATCCGAATCCAGGAGATATCGCGCTGGCCGATATGCATAATGCCCTGGATATAGTTGATTAAATGGTGAATCTGTCGTTCGATGATCGGCTCGAAATCCGTTTGGAATTCCCGGCCGGCAACTTGGGCATAAATGCCAAGGGGAAATGTATCACCTTCCTTAAGATCACCGATATCGGGGCCGATGATCTCTACCTTGGCATCATCAATTTCATTCATCTCTGCCATCTTGCAAAGTTCGGTGCACTGGCTCTTACCGCCGCCCGTCTGGGCGTAAAGGTCGGCACCCCTGACGCGTTCACCTTCGTACGCCGGTCCGAAAGACAAGGGAATATCAATCGAGGATACGCTGACCTTAAGTCCCCTGACCTCCACAGATTTCTGCACGAGTTCGTCGTGGGGTACGTTGGCCACGACATGCTCGTAGGTGCAAATTCCGGTGGGCAGGACCTCGGGGATGTCGGTATCGGCCAGGGTCGGAAAACCCCAGTTGACACAACCCGCAGCGGCGCCGGCCCAATCGGTGCCCACATCACCCAGCGCATTGACAAAGGCGAAGATGCGGTTTTTGTTGTAAAGCAGCATTTTTTTGTAGTCGCCAGGCTGAACATTGCCGAAGGCCATGGCTGCTCGGTTGGCAAAACCCAGGGCGAAGATGGCTGACGATATATCCGGTCCGAAGGGCACGATGCGGGTATTCCAACCGATCTGAACGCCGGCGTCGATCAATTGTTGGGTAACGGAGGTGTTGTTCTGGTTGGCCGCCAAAAAGATATAGAGGCTTCGTTTCTGGTAATCTTCGACGATATCTTTGGCGATTTCTTTATTCGGCGCGGCGCCGACGATGGCGGCAAAACCAGGCGCGGTGCCATCCACAAACTCAACACCCCTTTTACGAAAAACGGTATCATCCGCGGCTCCCAGCCAGATTTTGCCGGCCGCCAAATCGGGCTCCTCGGAATGCAAATAAAAGTCCGGCTCGTTAAGATAGCGCAGTGCCTCTCGAATCTCAAAACAGAATAAGGTGGACATACCGGCATCCAGCAACGGACCCAGGTAGGGCAGATGATTCATGCCTTTGACATGGGGCGGTAACAGCTTACGGGCGACATCCAAGGGTTTTTGAATGTCTTCAAGGGTTTCAACCTTGATTCCCAGCAACGAATAGATCACGGGCAGATAATAAGCCGTGTTGGGAAACTGGACTTTGGTATCGGCGTCATAGGTATCCAGCGCTCTTTGATATTCTCCTTCCACCTGTGAAACAACATTGTAACCACCCTGGATGGCGGCAAATGCAACTAATTTTGACATATTTTCCTCCTTCGTGGAGATTAATGATTCATTATTGTTTTATCTAGGCCTCAAGTGCCTGACGACTGGCCATATCCATCAAGACCCGTTCCCTTGCCTTATCGATACCCAGCGCTTTACGCTTTTTGTCGATGTGGGCGATAATGGCATGGGCATGCTTGATCGGATCGGTGTACATATCCCACATGCCGCCGAATAGGTTTTCCATCTCTTTGAACAGATAATCCTGGAATACGGGTGCGCCCGTGGTTTGCAGAATACCGCCAAACACGGTGTAAACGCCAGAGCTGACGAAATAGTGACCGATGGAAATTGCCTTTTCACTCATCCATTCGGGTGCACTGCCGGCCGCCGGCAAATCCGAGATATCATTGCCGAGACCGCCCGCTTTGACCATCTCCGTCAGGGCCAGCAAAATACGGCTGTTATCCACGCAGGAGCCCAAATGCAGCACCGGCGGGATACCCACGGTCTCACAGACCTCAGTGAGGCCCGGCCCACAAAATACCTTGGCGGATTCCGGTGTCAACAGCCCCTCTGTAGCACATGCAATGGCGTTGCAGCCGGTGGTCAGAACAATGACGTCGTTTTTGATCAATTCTTTGATCAAGGTGATGCATTCATTGTTGTGCTGGGAGCGGGCATTGTTGCATCCCACGACGCCTGCGCCGCCTCTGATGCGACCGTTAATGATGTTGTCATTTAAGGTGAAATAAGAACCGCGGAAGGTGCCGCCCAGGTGGTATTCAATGGACTCGACGCCGAAACCAGCAATCTGGGTGGCTTTCTGGGGCGGAATCACAACTTCGGTCTCACGATTCTCAAAATTGTCGATGGCAAGTTTTAGAATCCGTTTGGCATCTTCCATGGCATGGTGTTCGTCAAACTCGATGTGGATGACGTTGTCCTGCTCCATCCTGGCGATAGGATGCGTGGTGATCAGTTTGGTGTGAAAGAACTTGGCCACGTTGGCCAGGTTCTGAAAAACACACTGAATGTCCACCACCATGGCATCACAGGCGCCGGTGACGATCACTAGTTCCTGCTGGAGAAAATTGCCGGCCGGTGGTACGCCGTGGCGCTGCAAAATCTCATTGGCCGTACAGCAAATCCCACCCAGTTGAATTCCCTTGGCCCCCTTGGATTTGGCGTAGTCCAGCATCTCCTGGGTTTGGGAGGCCGCCACAATCATTTCCGAAAGCACCGGTTCATGACCGTGAACAATCACATTGACATGATCTTCCTTCATGATGCCGATATTCGCTTCACTCTGGAGGGGGGAGGGGGTGCCGAAAAGCACATCCTGAAGATCGGTGGCCAGCATAGACCCGCCCCAGCCGTCCGCTATGGATGCCCGGGTGCATTGCTTGACTAAATTTTTGTAATCCTGATCCACCCCCATGTGGGTTCGGTGCATGATTTCCACAATTTCCCGGTCGATATTTCTGGGAATAACGCCGGCTTTCTTCCATTTTTCATACAAGGCTTTCGGTGCCCGTTTTGCGTTAAGCAGTTCCCCTTCGGGCTTGCCCCATTCATTCATCGCTTTTTCGCCAAATTCAACCGCAATTTCATCGATATCACGGTCGACTTGTTCGCCGTCCACCTCTACGGTGGTGGCCACACCCAGGGTGTGGGCAATTGCGAGTAGCTTACCGGGATCTTTAATCCGGTAATCTTCGGTTTCCTTGCGTGCCGCCGATAAGAAGACTTCGGCCACCGACCGTCCATGATCGGAATGGGCTGCCGCGCCGGCGGCGACCATGCGGGCAAAGTTGCGGGCCGCAATGGTATTGGCGGTGGCGCCGCATAACCCTTTGCGGGTGTCTTCCCCCTCTATGCCGCCTTTGGGCAGCGGCAGACGACAAGGACCCATGGCGCAGTTTTTGCAACAAATCCCCTGAATACCAATATTACAGGGTTTCATCTTGACGGCCCTGTCAAAAACCGTTTCAACGCCCAGATCCTGGGCGCGTCGGATCATCTGCTGGCTGGCCACATCGATGGTCGCTGCGATGGGGTCGGCCAGTTTGGGTGCCTTTACCTGTTTAATGTTTTCATTTTTTTCTACTGCCATACGAAGTTCCTCCTAAATATTATCTAAAATACAGATTATAAAGGTTTGTGTCTTTCATCCGTCAGAATCATTGCCGGTTACGGCGATGGACCCAGTCCAGATTCTCCAGCAGCTTGTCCACCATCGGTTTTTGGTCGACGGCCGGCTTCATCGCCGGTTTGGCAGCCTTCTTGGACTTCTTGGCTGCCGGCCGGGCGGGTTCGGCGGCTTTTCGTTCGGCCATCCGGGCTTCCCGTTCCTGGGCTCGTTTCTGTCGAATTTCCTCCAGTTCGGATTCGACTTTGGTCTTTTCCGCTGCGGCTTTGGCCCTGGCATCCTCTTCGGCTTTGCGCTTGGCGTCCTCTTCGGCCTTTATTTTGGCTTCTTCAGCCGCCTTGGCTTTTTCCTCTGCCTCGGCTTTGGCTGTGGCTTCGGCTTCCGCTTTGGCTTTGGCATCCGACTCGGCTTTTAATTTGTCTTCTTCAGCAGCTTTGGCTGCAACTTCCGCATCCGCCTTTACCGCTGCTGCCGGTTCAGGCGCCGCAGCCGCCTTTTTCTCGGGTGCCGCCGGAGCGGCCTTCTTGGCCTCGGGTGCTGCCTTCTTTGCGGGTTGAGGGGCCGCTGCTTTTTTGGCTGGCGCCGGTTTTTTCTCCTTTTCTGCTTCGATCGTCAGATCCGGTTCCGGAGAAAGAGACAAAAGGTCCAGTTCCACATCCGCCAGCTGCTTTTTAACCGGCGCAATATCTAAGGCCGCACCGCCTTCAGAGATTAGATCAATGTAAGATCTGACCAGCCGGATGGATTCGGGATGCCGCATGATCAGCACGTTCGAGCCGCTCATCAAGTATGCCACTGCTCCTACGGCTTCCATTAAAATGCCCCGTTTTTCCGGATCCCCCAGCAGGGGTGCCTCCTCCACCGTTTGTTTGGCTTCCTTGCATTTCCAAACCTCATTGCCGAGATTGTTGATGATCGGAAGCTGTAATTTGTCATCCCCCTGGGCCAGCGCCGCCATACGAAGCCGCTCCATTACGGAATATGAATATTCCAATCCATACCCCAATCCGCCCGTGGTCGGATCGATAATCATCCGATCAATGGGCATTCCCAGGTTTTCAAGCAGGATATTGCATTGTTTGGCAAGGTTGACATCGATGGGAGAAGATGCAATCACGGTATGGCCGAAGCCCATGGCCGCCGCGCCGATACCTTTGTGATTTTTGTCCTCCACCGGGCCGAGGATCAAGTTTTCTCCCTGGCATTCTTCGGCAATCTTTTTAAGAACTTCTTCATCTTTCTCGACGTTAGCTGTGCCCCATATAATCAAGGGTACATCGACCGCAGCCAGGACTTTTTTGACAGTGGCGGCAGCATCTTCAGCCGGCGCGTCATTACCATTGGGGTCGGTGCTTTTAAGCTGCAGAACAATCATCTCGGCACCGAATTCCGCTACGCATTTTTTGGCCCAGGCGGCAGGATCTGAAATAACATCTTTGAAGGGCGCGAGGGCTGCCTCCGGCCACTCATCCGGTTCCATATCCCAGATCTCCATGGCGATCCTGGGTTTGTTGGGCATTGCCCCTTCGAACTGGTAGAAGGGATAGCACGCTTCTCCGCCGACCGTAACGGCGTTATCTCCCTTGCCCAGGCTGATTTCCCTTATATTGCCGGTATAGGATTCTTTAAAAAATTCAAAAGCCAATGTTACCTCCTTGTATACGCTTACCTGTTAGTGCTTGCAGTGCCCATGAATGGGAACATTGCAACGAGTTGACCTCAAATAAAACCGTGCTTCTGACAGGTGCTTTAGATTTTTCAACCCCCCTTTCATGAGATTATTTTTTGTATATCATCTACAAACGGTAGATTTTTCGCCTTTATGGATAGAATGATCGATAAATTTTAAAATCCAGTGATTTTTATTAGACAGTATACTTGATTTCTGAGATTTAATTCATACTATATGAGTCTACAACAGCACTTGCCCCAAAACCTGCCGGCCCTTATAAAACGCCGAATACGATCATTTATCTGGAGTGGATCGCTTTGTCAAGAGCAGAGCCGGTCTGAATGTAAATTTCTAACTAAATCACATTCATTATTTTTTCCGGGCTTCCAGGCGGGATTTTAACTTTGGAAATTGGTTCATGTCTGTATGCGGTAAAAAGAGGGCGGCCACATAATTATCCATATATGAAGGTGTGTCCGACAGCTCAAAATTGGTCATTTTTTTAGTAGCCTCCGCTACATCCTGCCGGATACGATTGGTCAGGGAACTCATTCTGGCACCCATCAACGAGCCATTACCGATAAAAGTAACTTTATCCGTGTCCATTTCCGGCAGCAGTCCGATGGTCATGGCTTTTTCAAGATCCACATAACTGCCGAATCCGCCGGCCAGTATAATATGCTCAATGTCTGAAATGCCCATTCCCACCTCTGTCAGCAGGGTCATGCAACCGCTGTAAATGGCGCCCTTGGCCCGGATGAGATTTTCGATGTCGATTTCGGTAAGGGTAACATCACGGTCGATCTGGGTTTCATCTTTCCATGCCAGGACGTACTCAAAAATACCGTTGTCTTCACGGATACGGGGGGTGTCCAGGTCGCGATCAAATTTGCCCAGGTTATTAATAATACCCATCTCGAACATGACGGCTGCCATGATAATCAGCCCGGATCCGCAAATACCCTTGGCACGGACATTCCCGATGGTGATGATCATCGGTTCAAGGGTAACCGGATCCATGGAGAAATCTTCAATGGCCCCTTTGGCAGCACGCATCCCGAATTTCAACCCGCCACCTTCAAAGGCCGGGCCGGCGGAGCAGGCCGCACATGCCAGCCATTCTTGGTTGCCGATCACAATTTCAGCATTGGTACCGACATCCAGATAGAGGGTAAGGGCTTCACTGCGATAAATTCCGGATCCCATCACCCCGGCAACGATGTCCCCGCCCACATAACTGGAAACCGCAGGATATACCAAAGCGGTGACATGCCCCACCAGATCCATACCCAAGTCGGCGGCTTTTATAGGGGGATACAGGGTGGCGGCCGGCACGTATGGGGCACGTCGGATCGACCGTGGATTGACGGCCAGCATCAACTGGGTCATGGTGGTATTGCCGGCCAAGGTGATGGTGGCAATATCCTCCGGATCGACGCCGGATTCTTTCACAATCCTTTTCAGGATCTTATTGATGGTTTCAATCACCACCGCGTTTATTTTTTCCAGACCGCCCGGTTTTTCCGCAAAGACAATGCGCGAAATGACATCTTCACCATAACTGATTTGCCCGTTGAACTCCCCATGTTCGGCCAGAACCTCCCCGGTGATCAAATCGATCAACTGGCCATAAATCGTTGTGGTTCCGATATCCATGGCAATGGCATAATTTTGACGGGTCGTATCACCGGGCTGAACATTAATCAGGCGGGTATTGCCGACCTGGCGCACCGGCCGGAGCAGGGTTGTCGTCACCTTAAAATCGTCTCGGCGGATCACATCCGGTATTTTGCGAATCACGGAAAGATCGACTTCCAGACGATGCTCATCATATTTGAGTTTTAGAAAGCTGATCAATCGGGTAATATCGGGCAGGTTGTCCTGGGCGGTGGGTGCGGGAAGCTGTAAATATTTTTTTTCCACGGGTGCGTCAAACAGACCCTTTTCTTTCAGCTCCTCAAAGTCAAATTCACTGATATGGGCCATCCGCCGTGGGGCGGCCTGCAGTTTAAGTACACCGGCGTCGATGGTGGATTCAACGGGAATACGCACCACAAGATCGCATTTGACGATCGCCCGACAGGCGAGACGATAGCCTTTTTCGCGATCCTCTTCGCTCAGTTTTTCCGAAATCCCACCCTCAACGGTACCGTCTTCAATCAGAACGCGGCATTTGCCGCAGACGCCTTCACCCCCACAGGATGCGTTTACATGCACACCGGCTTCCAGGGCCGCACGAATAACGGTATCGCCGTCCTGGACCTGAATTGTCGTCTCGTAAGGTAAAAATCGAATCGTATGCGTACCCATTTTCAGATCCTCTCATTGTCAGATGTCAGATTACAGAGGGCAGATGACAGAAAACAGAAGTCAGATGTCAGATTACAGAGAACAGAGGACAGCAAACAGATGGCAGATAACAGATTTGCTCCATTTGCGCCTTCCATTGCGTGATGTCGTACTCTATGCCCTATTTGCCCGCAACTCGCAACCCCGTAGCTCGCAACCCGCATCACTCCGGTACATCAAACTTACAGCGCAAGGTCAGCATATCCCCGTCGAAAGAGGACTGCACTTTATAAGGCAACTCGTTAAACAGTTTGATCATGCCGCGATTGCGGGGAGATGTGAAGGCAACCAGTCCGGAAAGATGATTTTCCCGGGCGGCCGAAGCCAGCTTTCTGATCAGGATCTTGCCCATCCCCTTTTTTTGATAATCTTTGCTGACGGAAAATGCAATTTCGGCAATGTTGGTGGCCGGATCGATCAGATATTCTCCAATAGCCACCACCCGGCCGAAACCAAATTCGCCGACAACCGCCACAATGGTCAAATCATTCACATAATCTATCTGAGAAACCCCTTCAACCTCTTCTTTTAAGAAACTGGTTTTTTCGTGGAAAAAGCGAGCCACGACGTCATCCTTGTCCAGGTTATAAAAGTGCTCTTGAATTCTTCTTTCATCGACAGGTTTGGCGGGCCGCACCGTCACTTCCCCGCCTTCTATGTTGATGGTTTCTTCCAGGTGGATGGGATAGACCCCGTGGATGGATTCATTCAGGGTTCTCTCGGTGCTGAGAAGCCCCATCTTTTTCGCTTCAAAAAAAAGTTCATCGCGAAACTCGGGGTGGGCGATGCTGATCATGGCCATGGCCCGCTCCTGCAGGCTTTTGCCGAATAAATTAACCGCCCCGAACTCGGTGACGACAAGATGAACATCTCCCCTGGAAGCCGCCACAGCGGTATCCTCAAGCATCGGGACAATACGGCTTTTCTTACCCTGCATGCTGGTGGATGGCAGCATTAAGATCGATTTGCCGCCCGGTGATTGGACCGCCCCTCTCATAAAATCAGAGATGCCGGTAATTCCCGAAAAATGAGTCTGCGGCATGGCATCGGCCGCCACCTGACCGGTCAAATCAATCGACATGGCCACACTCATGGAGACCATTTTATTATGGGCGGCAATGATTGCCGGCTTGCAGACATAGTCGGCGGGATGAAACTCGACGGCCGGATTATCATTTAGAAATTCATAAAGATCCTCTGAACCAATGCCACTGTGGGCAACCATCTTGCCGTCATTAAAACCTTTTTTGCGATTGGTGATGACGCCTTTGGCAAACAGGTGCATGATATCATCGGTCATATACATCGTGTGGATGCCAAGATCATTTTTATCCGACAATGCCAGCATGACGGCCTCCGATGTGGTTCCCAAGCCGATCGCAAGCGTTGATCCGTCGTCAATCAGCCTTCTGGCAATCAATCTGCCGATATCATTGGCAGCCGCCATTTCGGGGTTTGCGCCGATGGTCAACAGGGGCTCATCGTATTCCACAAAATAGTCAACATCATTGACGTGGATGAAACTGCGTCCCAGTACCCGGGGCATATTGGCGTTGACCTGAGCAATCACCATGTCGGCAGATTGCGCAGCGGCCAAAGTGATATCAACCGAAACCCCCAGACTCATCCAACCGAAATCATCCGGCGGTGAAACCTGAATCAGGGCCACATGAATCGGTAAAAGGCGGCTTTTAAACAGTCGTGGAATCGCCGACATATTGATAGGGGTAATGAAGCGCTGGTTGCGGGCGATCCTCTTGGGCTTGGCCGAACCCAGGTAAAAGGATCGAATATTAATATTCTGATCATGGGGTTTGTTGGCAATCAAGGTCAGCGGCGTCGTTTCCAGGGTCAGCAGCCGGATGATCTCGATATCTCTAAAGTAGTCCGACAATTCAGACAATCCGCGGACCAGATGCTGGGGTTCACCGCAGGAGGAGCCGATAAACACCCGTTGTCCGGGCCGAATGATTTTCAGCGCTTCGGCAACTTTTTTTTTGTTTTCAACATATTTATCCGGCCAATAAAGTGAAGGCGCCATGATAGTCTCCTTGCTATGATTTGTCGGAACCTCAATGCACCTTTAGTGCAAAAAAAGATGTTATCCGGGTAATAGAAAGCCCGAGTTATCATTAATCCTACCTAATAGTTCAGCCACTAAGACACTTAGCTGAGTTGTAGTAAATAATAAGTATGAAATAAGTTCACAAATTTAAATTACAAAGCACAAATACCAAATCTCAAACAAATTCCAAGGACCAAAATTCAAAATTCCAAACCTATCTATGATCTTGAAGAAAGAACAACCCAATGATTTGGTCATTGGTCATTGAATATTGGAATTTGGGATTTTTTTGTAATTTGGTGCTTGTAATTTGATATTTTTTAATGCCTTTAAGGTACTAAGCCACAAAGCTTATAATATAATTTGGGTTTAATTGGCAAGGGTAAGATGGAAATGATCGGCATTAGTTCTTGACTCTCGACCAAGTTTTATCTATATCTTCTAAGTTTAATATTTTCATTTTGCGGGAAATTCAATTTTGATAAACACGGATTGTAAAAATGAATGCACTCAAGACCGTTAGCTGCTGGATCGATACCCTGAACGAATGGGTCGGCCGTGGTGTCGCCTGGATAACGGCCGGACTGGTAATGGTGGTCTTCGTCGATGTCCTCATGCGCTATATCCTCAATACCAGTTTTGTATTTACCCAGGAGCTGGAATGGCATTTGTTTGGCTTTATTTTCCTGATCGGTGCCGGTTATACCCTTCTCCACGATGGGCATGTGCGGGTCGATATCATCTATCAGCGTCTGGGGTTAAAGGGTAAGGCCTGGATCAATTTTTTCGGTGTACTTCTCTTTCTCATCCCCGGCTGTCTCATGGTGATTACTACTTCGTGGAAGTTTACGATGACTTCATTTTTGATGCTCGAGGGGTCGCCGGATCCGGGCGGTATCCCCTTTCGATTTATTATAAAGGGATGTATCCCGGCAGGCTTCACCCTCCTCCTTTTGCAGGGAATTTCCCTGGGCCTGCATAGTTTGATGCAGATTCTGGGAATAGAAAAATCAGGGGAGGAGCATTCCTGATGGATTACCTAGCCGCCTGGATGTTTTTAGCCTTGACCATTTTATTAATGGCCGGCTTTCCCGTTACTTTCACGTTGCTGGGCACGGCCCTGACCTTCGGTATGATCGGTTTTGGCTGGGATTTTTTTAATTTGCTGCCATTGCGAATCTGGGGTCGAATGACCAATGTAACCCTGGCCGCGGTGCCCCTGTTTGTCTTTATGGGCGTGATGCTGGAACGTTCCGGACTGGCCGAAGAGCTGTTGGATACCATGGGCCTGTTGTTCGGCCGCCTGAAGGGGGGTCTGGCGATATCGGTCGTCGTGGTGGGGATGCTACTGGGCGCGTCAACCGGTATCGTGGGAGCCACCGTTGTCACCATGGGGCTTCTGGCTGTTCCAACGATGCTAAGACGTGGCTATCAAAAGGAGCTTGCAACCGGCACTGTGTCAGCCTCCGGAACCCTCGGACAAATTATCCCGCCAAGCATCGTCCTCGTGCTCATCGCAGATATCGTCGGGGTGTCCGTGGGGGATGTGTTTATGGGCGCCGTCTTACCCGGGCTACTTCTGGTGGGTCTTTTTATCATATATATTCTTATCGCTGCCTATTTGCGCCCCGGGGTGGCCCCCGCAATTTCAAAAGAAGAATTAGCGGCGATAAGCCCCAAACAGCTTGCAGTTCGTGTTGGGAAGGCGCTGGTTCCGCCACTCTTCCTGATAGTTGCGGTGTTGGGGTCTATTTTTGCAGGCATTGCATCACCCACCGAAGCGGCCGCCGTGGGTGCAGTGGGAGCAACCGTCTTAACGATCGCTAATAAAAAACTCAACATGGCCACTCTGCGCGAGGTTATGCACACGACGACACGGTTGACCTGCAT
>Ga0316187_10000312_pt1 | contig 36390 bp, 44 predicted proteins | sample CroRivburrow1_MG_FD_204927 | JGI IMG/M metagenome (GOLD analysis project Ga0316187, IMG submission 204927) | Coastal sediment microbial communities from Maine, United States - Cross River worm burrow 1 | ecosystem: Environmental > Aquatic > Marine > Coastal > Sediment | place: USA: Maine... | reverse complement strand
TGATTTGGCGATGGAGGATATTGTCCAAACGGCGTAACAGAAGACGTTCATGAGGGTGCTGACAAGTTAACGCCACTTTGAGGATAATCAAGTTATTAATACATCCCAATCGATCCGCAAGCGCCATCGACTCTCAGCTGAAATCACTAAATTTCTTTGTGGCTGCACCATATTAGACTTTTATACCGGCCCGCGGACACATTGAATATTGATCCCGTAGCCGTACCGGAAATACAAAAAAGACCACCCATGATGGCATGTATAACTGCATGATTTGTAAGCGGTGAAATTTTGGCTCGCCGGTTCAGATAGATCAGATCACTGGATTATCAACGTTATTATCTAATTCTTGAACTACAGCTTTCGACTGCCACCTCAACCGGTCGATGCTACACAGGCGTTAAATCTATCTGCGGGCGTTTCAAAATCCAATGTCTTCCTTGGTCGTTCATTTAACCGACGAGCCACTGCATTAAGTTTTGCCTGGGAGTGTGCCGACAAATCCGTCTCACTGCGCATCCGACCTCCAGTTTCCTGTATCAGAACACCTTCGATAGATAAAATCTGTGCCGTCCGGCAGCGCAGCAAATGGGCAAGGTAGGCAGCGTCGGCAAAATCGCCACTGTACTTCAGCCCATCTTATTTCTTGATCGCCGATGGGTTCCTCCTTGTGTGATGCAAGGGCAATCATGATTTCATCCAGTTTGTTTGCCAGGCGCTTTTGAAAAATGTTGCAATCTTCTTCATCTGTTACAACCACCACGCTGTTGTTCGAATGCAGATCAATTCCGATATACTTCTTCATGTCGGACTCCTTGGGTTAAAGTCAGTTTCGAACCTTAACTTTATCCCTGCTGCTTCTACGCAGCCAGGAGGTCGGCTATCTGACTATCATTCAACGCAGCAGTTAATAGGCAGTTTTCAGCAAACGAAGTACAGCGGAAACATTTTCTCTTTGAATTGCCTTGTTAGGCCACTCAACCCTTTATACAATTCTATACCCGTGCATGTCCCAATCTCGCTTTGAAGTCGCAGCAATCCTTCTTCTATTTCTTCAGGAGACATAAGGTTAATAACTCTTTTGTTAGTTTTATAGCCCTCTTCCTAAGGTGAGGATCATCAGCGAGTTATTGCTATCACCAGCGACAATCAGAAACCAAACTATAGAATTGCCACTTTTCCCAACACCTCAAAGTATTAAAAAAAAGGGTTAGCCGTTAAGCTAACCCTTTGACAGTTTTGCAGGCGCAAATGGATTCGAACCATCGCCCCCTAGAATCCTTTATTTACAAACACCTTAGAACTTGAATTCTCCCCACAACCATGCTTTTTTGGTATCTAGCTTACCGGCAGCATTATTGGAACCAGCAGTATATTTTGCGTATTTCAACCCTACCTTATAGTTTTTGTCGATTGGTTTCACCACCACCAAGTCAATTTCTTTTCCTGCGTTGCTAGTGCCTGTAGTAGCGTTGGTTTTATCCGTTTTAAAAGTGTGATAGACAGCCGCAAGTTTGACACCCGCAATTTTGGTTCCAGCTGACACATAAGTATCCTTCAGTCCATCCGAAGGCGTACCCAAAAACAGGTCAGCCCAGCCATTAAACGCATGGAGTGTAGCCAGCGGAGTAGAGAATGACTTCGTTGTAGCAGCACCACCAACTTTTACGGTAGCACCAGAATCGGCACCCAAAACTTCATGCCCCATCTTGAATACCCCACTGGAAATGTCTATTCCGCCCTCGAGCAGGGTGTAGTTAGCTGAATATTTTGTTGGATTGTTTCCGCCATCTTTCTGGGTCGCAAATTCCGCCGTATACAGCAGTTTATTGTCACTGATGGGTGCACTACCCTTCAATCTGATGCCTATGGTATCGGCTGTATTGCCAGTTGCCCCTGTGGTTGGGTCGTATTTCAACAGATAGGCATATCCTACTAGCTCTCCGAAACTCAAGCCTTTATAGTTTGCATTTAGAATGGTTGATTCCATCTTATGATTTCCACCTGCAGCACCACTTATTGGCGTGGCTGAGTCATCGCTGAATACACGATTTACATTGGTAATGTATCCAATCGTTAATTTGGTGTCTGGCAACGATGTATTGACCAAAGTGAATGCATCATACGTTTGCTCATTTTGACGCCAACCTACGTTGCCGATAAACCGGTCGTTATCCAGCTTGATGCGCTGACGCCCCCACTTCGCGGTGGTATTCTCAATCCCGCTGTAGCTAAGATATGCCTGATTTATTTCCGACGCTGTTGGGTCTGCTATGGTTTCATAACCATTTCCTGTTTGACCGGATGCCTTGCTATCATACTTTTTGTCACCCAAAGCTGTTACTGATTCAGCTTCGAGCATCGCACCAATTCCCTTGAATGTATCTGTCGTATATCCCAGACGCAGACGAACCGTATTAGCTGTTGCTGATTTTAATGTAGTACTTGAAGTATCGGCTTTTTCGAAACGATATTGCAGGTTTGCTGAGGTTTTTCCACCAGTCAGCGCATTGGTAAATGTATCTTCAGCCAAAGTATTTTGCGTCAACAATATTCCTGATAGAGCTACAATACTTAATACGGGGAGTTTCTTGATTAACATAGTACCCTCCAATTAATTATTAAATTTATGTTATTGATAGCAACAAGCCACCAATCTTTTTCATATGTTTTGTATACATGTATTTATCATACATGTATAAGGTTAATTTGAAGATGCAAGCTTGTCAAGAAGTATTAGTTGACCTACAGTAAGTATGTATTATAGGAATTAAGCAAATGGTTATCAAAGTTGATATGCAGAAGTATGCGAGCCTATCAAATTTGAGTATGTCTCCCAAATTGATTTAAAACGCCAGTTCTACAATAAGAACTGACCTCATTAACTCGTTCATATCCATCAATAACATATCAAACTCACTAAGGAAGCGTTTTGGCAAGACGAAAACCGAGGGTGCCATATCGAAACGACGGAACGTTCCAGTCGCGGTCAGTCGCATCTCTGATCCACTGATCGAAATGCCATGATCCGCCGCGAATAACGTGTCTCGAATCACTCCCTTGCCAGGCGGTTCCGTCAGACGGAGCACCGTTGTAGTCTTTGTGCCAACCATCTTCGACCCATTCCCACACGTTACCTCCCATGTCATACAATCCAAAGGCATTGGCCTGTTTCTGACCTACCGGATGAGTATGATCCTCGTCATACCAAGCAACATTTTGTACATCGTCGCTGCCACAGTATTGATATTTTTCGCCGCCGCGACAGGCAACTTCCCATTCTGCCTCGCTTGGCAATCGGTACTGCTTGCCAGTCTTGGCATAGAGCTTCTGGATAAATTGCTGAATGTCATTCCAACTGACGTTTTCAACCGGACAATTATTGCCGCAGTTACTAAATGCACTGGGATTGGTACCCATAATCGCTTTCCACTGGGCTTGTGTAACTTCAAACTTACCGATGGCAAAAGGTTTAGCTAAGGTAACAGTACGCTTTTTATACGGCTCACCTATCTCAAAACTTCCTGCAGAGATCACCACCATCTCAGGACAAGTTGGGCAATCACGAAATATTGAACCAGGAAGCTTATCTAGTTTTTCGTTGATAAGAGCAGCTACCCGGCCGCCGGGTTCCCGCTTCAATGCCTCGGCAAAGGCACGCCTGGCACCCTCCACGTCGTTGGTCTGTGAAAGAGATTGTCCCAATAAGAACCATGCTTTGGCATTGGATGGATCAAGCTGCACCACTTTTTTGAAGTGGATTGCGGCATTTTGATAATCACCAGATTGAAATCCTTGAACTGCTTGATCGTATTCCTGCATAAGACTTGCGGCATTCATGTTAAGTGAAACTGCTAGCAGTGTCAGTGCAAGCGTTGTAATCGGAATCATTTTATTAAAGCACATAGTTTTTTCCTATTCGGCAGAATTTTGTTTATCAATACTTGGATTTTTTATAACAGCCTTTTGCAATATCAGAATATTTGGATATGTAATTAACTCTTCATCTCTTTTAATAAGAACATGGAAAAGAGTAATTTCTTCGATAACACCACTAACATCTTCTTCTTTGTCTATAACCTTAATGAAATCACCGACTCGATATGGGAAACCAAAGAATATTATAAGGCTTGCCGTTATGTTGCTTAAGATTGACCACTGGGCAAATAATGCCACCCCAAGAACTGCAAATACAGAGGAAAGAAAAATGGAAACTTGTGAATACTCAATGCCTAAAAGCGTAAACAGCAAGATGGTGAAAAAAACAACTAATGATATATTAATTGTTTTCGAGATGTACTTTATACGATAGATATCAACAGATTTATCAGACCCTAATTTATTAATTGTTGATGTTGCAAAGCGCATGCTGACAAATAAAGTCAGTAAAATTATAACCAATATTAGTAAACTCATTTGTCTTCCATTTTTACTTGCATAGCATCAAGTTTATCGTGTAGTCGCATTAGCTCTAACTCCAGTTTTAAATTGATTTCATAAGTCGATTTTTGCCCTAATCGATCTTTTGCTGTCTGCCTGTTTTGAGACATCATAATAATGGGAGCTTGAAAGGCTGCCAGACTTGAAAGGCCAAGATTTAGCAAGATGAACGGATAGGGATCGAATACAGCCTTTCCAACAAGCCAATATGTATTTATGAGTATCCAGCTTGCTATAAATGCGATGAATAAACCTATAAAAGCCCAAGACCCACCAAAAGAGGCTACTTTATCTGCTACTAACTGACCAAATGTTAAACCCTCATGGAAAGTCTTGTTCACATTTTCAGATACAGATGTATTTTCCACAATACTGTCGATTACCTTTTTCTCGCCAGAATTCAGCTCTCCGTAAGATTGACCGAGCAAGGCAATCGCCAAATTTTCAAAATACTTTTTCATGGGATGATCCTCAATCAATAGCGTGTTTACAGTAGAAAAAACTGTCCTTTAATTAATTTTTGTCTTTATGTACAAATAATTTCTGCGTCGGGTAGGCAAATTCGATGCCTTCCTTTTCAAAAACTTCGTGAATAGCGAAGTAGATTGACTGTTGAATGTCCATATAGATGTTGTAATCCGGAGACAGCACGTAGTACACCGTCTCATACATCAGCGCGTAGTCTCCGTACTTCATGAAATGAGAACGGTCAAATCTAGTTTCATCCTGCGATTCAACGGCTTCTTGGATAATCTCCGGGATACGCCTGAGCTTTTCCCTTGGAGTTTCGTAAATAACTCCAATACTGAAGGCCACACGACGCTCGAACATCCGACCGTAATTACGTATCCGGCTATTGAGCAGATCCGAATTGGAAAACACCAGTTGCTCACCCGACAGGCTTCGGACACGGGTTGTTTTGAGGCCGACATTTTCAACACTGCCCATGTGTTCGCCAATAATCAAAAAATCGCCAATAATAAACGGCTTGTCTAAGGTGATTGACAGTGATGCGAACAAATCACCAAGGATATTCTGCAGCGCTAGGGCTACAGCAATGCCACCGATGCCCAATCCTGCCACCAGCGCAGTGACGTTAACACCAAGATTGTCCAGCACCAGCAGGGTAACAATCGACCAGAGCACGATTCTAATGACCAGCCCGATAAGGTTGATCGTCGTTACATCAGCGCGATTATTCTCCAGTGCATGCTGCCGATAGGACTCCAGCACTCTTGCGATGAAGGTGGCACCCCATATACCGGACTGGAAGAGTAATGCAATGACGAGCAAAGTTGAAACTGTAGCCTGGATGCGATCAGGCAGATCCAGAAAAAGCGTAGCAACGAAAATGCTGACCACTATCAGAAATAACAGTTTCGTCCGAGCAATAAGTGCAACGAACATATCATCCCACTGCGTGGCAGATCGAGTGGCGAGTGCTGTCAGACGGCGTCCAGCCAGGTGCTGGAATATTCTCAGCAGAAGTACAGTGACTAGTAAGGCAGCTACAGCAATCAACCACTGCAACAAGCTATTATTTAAAATTGTTTGATTCAAATTTTCCAAAATCTGGATTCTCCTAGTCGTATCAGCTCAATTGGCCTTCGTTTTATTCTGTACGCAGGCAAGTCAGAGGAAGTCCGGTAACCACCCACACCCGGCGGTTTTTTATACACTCAAAATTCGCCCACTAAATAAAAAGAGCCAGCCAATAAGCCAACTCTTTGAGTTTTGGTGGGTGCGAACAGATTCAAACTGCTCACACCTTGAATGTCGATCGTAACCTACTAATTTTAAATATTTAATAATCAATCACCTGAAACATACGGCGCTTTCCATTTACAGTCCAATACAATGTGAAACAGCTATGATTTGGCTATGAGAAAAATTCTACGTTGATTTTGTCATTTCTGACTATTTTTTGACTTATTTTGGTGATTGCACAAGAAAACATATTGTGAATTTATGTTGTAGATAACTTGCAAAATCCACGCAGTGCAGTGCACTCACTTATCATGTGTTCAATCAAAACCGTTTTTATTTTTAGGCAACAACCGATAGACTTGAACATCGGAGAATCTTCTTTTAGCTCTCTTTTGCTATTTTCGATGAGGCTGACTATCTCTTCATGCTCGTGTGCCAAATGAGCGACACTTGGAGATTCCGATTTCCTCAGTATTTCTTCCTCATGAATTAAGTGCTGCATCTTAAAATCTATAAGCAAGTGCATTCTTTTATGAATCTCAATTAAATCCATTTTCCCTACGATAGACTCGTTCAGATTATCGATTAATTCAAGTAAATGTTGATGCTCCATATCCAACTCGGGTATACCAACACTCAACTCATCACTCCAGTGAAGGCTCCAGATTGAATCCTTCAATGCTGATTTATTCATATATGTACTCATGAGTTAAATATACGCTGATTGCTCGATATAAAATACTAAATTCCTAGTAATTTAATTAGTTATTCTTAACTATTGAGAATGGCAAGAATCACTCCCCCTTTATAATTTTTAGCAATAGAGTTTTTAGCTACTTGCCAGATTAAATAAAGAACTACAAGACTGTCTAACTCTTTGATTTTTTGGTAGGCACGAGCAGATTCGAACTGCTGACCCCTTGGATGTCGACCAAGTGCTCTAACCAGCTGAGCTACGCGCCTATTTTGAAGAGCGCGCATTGTATCTGAATGCCCACCTTGCTTCAAACAATTATCGTGGATAGAACCCACTTACAGACAAATTAATAATTACCAGGAGCCAAATTATCAAAGCGGGTGTATTCGCCACGGAAGGCCAATTCGACTTTACCGATTGGGCCGTTACGCTGTTTGCCGATTATGATTTCAGCCTTGCCTTTATCGGGAGAATCGCTGTTATAAACTTCATCACGATAAATAAACAGAATCAGGTCGGCATCCTGTTCAATAGCGCCGGATTCACGTAGATCAGACATCACTGGACGTTTGTTGGGGCGTTGTTCCAGACCGCGATTTAGCTGTGATAGTGCTATCACTGGAACATGTAATTCCTTAGCCAAGGCCTTTAGTGATCGTGAAATTTCCGAGATTTCTGTTGCGCGATTCTCACTGGCTTTACCGGCATTTGAACTCATCAATTGCAAGTAATCCACTACAATGAGACCCAGACCATCACTTTGACGATGCAGACGACGAGACCGGGCACGCAACTCCATTGCGGATAGTGCGGCGCTTTCATCAATGTGTATAGGAGCATCGTGGAGTTTACCCAGTGCGTGAGTCAGGCGTCCCCAATCATCATCTTGCAAGCGTCCGGTTCTCAAGTCATGTTGATTAAGCTTGCCTACTGACCCGAGCATACGCATTGCCAATTGTGATGCCCCCATTTCCATACTGAATACCGCTACCGGCAGTTTACTGTCCATTGCCACGTTCTCGGCGACATTGATGGAAAAAGCAGTCTTACCCATACTTGGGCGACCCGCCACGATAATCAGTTCACCTGGTTGTAGGCCTGATGTCATACGATCAAGGTCGGTAAAACCAGTGGCTGTTCCGGTAACATCGCTGGGATTATCACGCGCATACAGTGTCTCTATACGTTCCACCACCTGTGTCAGCAGTGGCGGCATAGCAACAAAGCCTTGTTTTCCGTGCGCTCCTGCCTCTGCGATCTCAAACACTCTGGTTTCCGCTTCGTCGAGTAGTTGAGCTGCATCTCTCCCAGTCGGGTTATAGGCGCTGCTGGCAATATTGGTACCGACTTCCGCCAGTTTACGCATAATGGATCGCTCACGCACAATCTCACCATAGCGGCGGATGTTAGCAGCAGATGGCACATTTTGCGCCAAAGTGCCCAGATAGGTTAGCCCGCCTATTTTTTCCAGTTCTCCCGCAATCTCCAGAGCCTCCGCTACGGTAATCACATCTACCGGCTTAGCCATTTCACTTAAGCGCACTATCTGCTGAAAGATCAAACGATGCTCATGACGATAAAAATCATTACCTGTCATCAGGTCGGCAACCTTGTCCAGCGCAGTAGCCTCAAGTAACAATCCACCCAATACCGATTGCTCGGCCTCTATCGAATGAGGTGGTAGCTTGATTTGGTCGAGCTGCGCGTCAGAATTGGTGAAGGTTTGCATTTATAGCGCCTGAGATTTACCGTTAAAGATCGGGTATTTTACCCTGAGCTACAATTTAAACGTAAAAACAAAAAAGGACTGCTGCCAGTCCTTTTTTATGGTGCATTAATACAAGAATGAATTAATGTTCGCCAAGCACTGAAACAGTAATGTCCACTACCACGTCGCTATGTAGTGCGATTTTTATCGGGTGATCACCAATCAGCTTGAGCTGACCACCTGGCATATTCACTTGTAATTTTTCAATCTCAAAACCCTGTCCAGCTAGCGCGGTCACGACATCAGAATTGGTAACTGACCCGAACAACTTACCATCAACTCCTGCCTTTTGCACAATCTGTAGTGTCAAGCCAGCAAGCTTTTCACCTCGAGTTTGTGCCTCAGCCAATTTGGCCTTATCAGCTGCTTCCAACTCTGCACGACGCGTCTCAAATTCAGCCATATTGTCTGTAGTTGCACGTTTTGCCTTGCCTTGGGGAATCAAAAAATTGCGTGCAAAGCCATTCTTAACCTTGACTATGTCACCTAATTGACCAACGTTATTCACTTTTTCCATCAATATAATTTGCATGACTGGTCTCCTTAGTGCAAGTCAGTGTAAGGCATCAATGCCAAAAAGCGTGCGCGCTTCACAGCAGTGCTTAATTGACGCTGATAGCGTGTTTTTGTACCAGTGATACGAGCAGGGATCAACTTACCATTTTCAGAAATAAACTCTTTAAGAATGTTTATATCCTTGTAATCAACTTCTGCAATCTTTTCTACTGTAAAGCGGCAAAACTTGCGACGCTTAAAAAGGTTGTTGCGAGAAAAACGCTTATTCTTGTCATCTTTCTTTTTGTCTGATGGACGAGCCATGATATTTCCTTATTCAAAAATTATGTTGTCAAACCTAGACGATTTGCAAATAAACGAGCTGTAAGCTCAATAGCAACCGCTCAACTAATATTTATCAAGCTGCAGGCGTTTCAGCTGGTGCTTCGGCTGGCGCAGCAGCAGGAGCTTCGACCTCAGGAGCTGTTGCTTCCTTTACTGGCTTATTATCAGTCGGCATGGCACGCGACTTTTCTTCCTTCATCATTGCAGAAGGTTCAGTAACAGCAGCCTTGGTTTTAACGGTAAGATGACGCAACACTGCATCACTAAAACGGAACGCATGTTCCAGTTCATCCAGTGTTGTTTGGTTGCATTCAATATTCATCAGCACATAGTGTGCTTTGTGGATTTTTTGGATAGGGTAAGCCAACTGGCGACGGCCCCAGTCTTCGAGACGGTGGATATGACCACCATTGGTGGTTACCAGTGTACGATAGCGCTCGACCATCGCGGGCACTTGCTCGCTTTGATCAGGATGCACAATAAATACGATTTCGTAATGTCGCATTACATCTCCTTGTGGTTATAAGCCCCCCGATTGCGATACGGTGGAGCAAGGTATGTGAACCGAACATCGGTCTCACAGGGGCGCGCATTATAGCGAAACCAGCTTATTGGTCAAGGAATTTAAAAAGCAGGGGAAATCAGTTCCGTTGCCTCACCACCTCAAATAAACAAATAGCAGTTGCCGCAGCGACGTTAAGGGACTCGACTCGACCAGACATTGGAATGTTGATCTTCTGCGTAGCCATATCAATCAAACCAGTAGACAGTCCTGCTCCTTCGTTACCTATCAACAATGCAACATTGCCTGACAAATCACAGTTATACAGACTGGTCGCAGCTTGCGGACTGGTCGCCAGCAATGTGCCTGAAAAAGTTTTGCTTATATTGTATAAATCTTGATTATCAAAGATTTTCAATGCAAAATGCCCTCCCATCGCCGCTCGCAACACTTTGGGTGACCAGACATCAGCACAACCCTTGGATAAATAAACCGCGTCACATCCCGCTGCAGCGGCGGAACGAATCATAGAGCCGAGATTACCTGGGTCTTGTATACCTTCAAGCAATAATGAAAAACAGCTTTCAGTTGCCACACTCCCTGATGGTGAATCAATTAATGCAAGTATGCCTGTCAGCGTATTGAGTTCGCTAAGCTCGGCAAACAGTTTGTTATCCAGTTGTGTGAGCGGCACACAGTCCAGCCGGTCAAGCAATGTGACTATCTCGTGATTTTGTAACGCGGCAGCGTTGAGCAATATATGTTGCGGCATCCCTCCGACATCCAGATATGCCTCCAACAGATGCATACCATCCAACAGGGTTTGCTTGGTTTTGTTGCGTTGCCTTGCTGAAACTGCAAGTTTGGCGAGCTCCTTATAAAAAGGGTTATCTCTAGATTGAATCAGCTTCATGGCTGAACAGGCGTTACTCAGCCACTGCTGCTACAGAAGGTGGAAGCGATGGTGCTGTTTCTGGGATATCTTCCACATCTGTGTCCTGCTCTAGTAGCACACCGATTTCATCAAGTGATGGTAACTCCTGCAAGGTACGAAGATTCATGTCGTCGAGCATTTGTTTAGTGGTGGCAAACAATTCCGGCTTACCAGGCGTATCACGGGTACCGATCACTTCAATCCAGCCCCGCGTCTCTAATGTCTTGAGTATCTGTGATGAGACTGATACACCGCGGATCTCCTCAATATCGCCACGTGTGACTGGTTGGTGATAGGCAATAATAGCGAGCGTTTCGAGAACAGCACGCGAATAACGCGGTGGCTTTTGCGGATTAAGTCTATCCAGATAGGCCTGCATTTCTGGTTTTGCGCAAAAGCGCCAGCCACTGGCAACCCGAACCAATTCCACACCACGCTCTTGCCAATCCTCAGCAAGCTCTACCAACAACGCTTCCAATTGCCGAGAGTCTAAAGCCACATCACTGAGTTTTTTCAATTCTGCCAAAGCCAATGGTTCAGCACTGGTCAGCAATGCGGTTTCAAAAATCAGTCTGATCTGCTGAAAGTCAATTTTTTCCTCAACAATCTCTGTTGCCACGCTTATTAAATCACCACTAGATATCTGCGTATCTGACATTTCACGCTCTGCAGCCAATGTGGCATCATCTATTGATGACGCTTCACTCTGAGGTAATTGCTCTGCTTGACCTGACATAGATACTCCCTAATGTTTCGTTTTGCTGAATCTCAACCAGATATTCTTTGGCTAACTCAAGGATAGCCATGAAGGTAACAACCAGTTTTGCCACGCCGCCCTGTGCATCAAACAAGTTATCAAATACAACATATTCACCTCCCTGCAAGCTGCGCAGTATATGCGTCATCTGCTCGCGCACCGAAAGCTGTTCGCGGCGCACCTTATGGTGTGTATTTAATTTGGCTCGTGCCAACAATCCCAGCCATGCCTGGCGCAAATCCTCCACACCGACTTCCGGCAAACGCTCCTCAACGGTTTGTTCGATCAAAACTTGCACAACTTCGAAATCTCGTCCAGCCTGAGGCAATTCGTTAAGACGATTTGCCGCCTGCTTTATTTGCTCATACTCAAGCAAGCGACGCATCAGTTCAGCGCGCGGATCTCCTACATCATCTTCGCAGACCTTGGGTGGACGTGGCAACAGCATGCGTGATTTGATTTCAATCAGCACTGCCGCCATCAGCAGATATTCCGCTGCCAACTCCAGCCGATGCTGATGCATCATCTCTATATAGTCCATGTATTGGCGAGTAAGCTCAGCCATTGGGATATCCAGCACATCGAGGTTATGCTTGCGAATCAAATAAAGCAGCAGATCTAGCGGACCTTGAAAGCTTTCCAGCACCAACTCAAGTGCATCCGGTGGAATATATAAATCCCGAGGCATTTCCAGTAACGGCTCCCCATGAACGTGGCCAATTGCTTTTGGTATGGTTTGTATGCTTTCCATTATTGCCTAATCATAATCCAGCCCCATTACTTCACGCACTTCACGTAGTGTTTCTGATGAAAGTTTACGAGCTTTTTCACAACCATCGGCGATGATATTGCGAACCAGAGTCGGATCATCCAAAAATACTTGGGCACGTTCACGCATCGGCCTTTGTTCATCCAATACTGCCTCGATCACCGGCTGCTTGCATTCAATGCAACCAATGCCTGCACTCTTGCAACCCTTCTCCACCCATTGTTTCATTTCTTCGCTGGAATATACCTGATGCAAAGGCCACACAGGACATTTATCCGGGTCGCCTGGATCACTTCGACGGACACGAGCCGGATCAGTCGGCATGGTGCGTATTTTCTTGGTAACAATGGCTTCATCTTCGCGCAGCGTGATGGTATTGTTATAAGACTTGGACATTTTCTGTCCATCCAGTCCAGGCATTTTCGATGCAGTAGTCAACATTGCTCTCGGCTCCGACAAAATCATCTTGCCACCACCATCAAGATATCCGAACAGGCGTTCGCGATCACCATGACTCAAACTCTGCTGTTCATCCAGTAGTGACTTTGCTGATTCTAGTGCTTCGTCGTCACCCTGCTCCTGAAAACGAGTGCGCAGCTCGTTATACAATCTGGCTTTTTTGTTGCCTAGTTTCTTGACTGCGGATTCAGCTTTTTCTTCGAAGCCAAGTTCTCGTCCATAAATATGATTGAAACGACGTGCAATCTCCCGGGTAAATTCAATGTGTGGTACTTGATCCTCACCCACAGGAACCTGCGTAGCACGATAAATCAGGATATCTGCGCTTTGCAACAGTGGATACCCCAAGAATCCGTAGGTACTTAATTCCTTTTCAGAAAGTTTTTCCTGTTGATCCTTGTAGGTCGGCACGCGTTCCAACCAACCCAGTGGGGTGATCATCGACAGCAGCAGATGCAGCTCGGCGTGTTCCGGCACCTTTGATTGAATAAACAAAGTCGCGCGTGCTGGATTGATACCGGCAGCCAGCCAGTCCACTACCATGTCCCACACGCTTTCTTCAATAAGGTGAGGTGAGTCGTAATGGGTAGTCAGTGCATGCCAATCTGCTACAAAGAACAGGCATTCGTATTCATTTTGCATTTGCACCCAGTTTTTCAACACCCCATGGTAATGACCCAGATGCAAATTTCCAGTGGGTCGCATACCCGATAACACACGATCAGCAAACATATTTATATTCCAAATAACAACGAAAGCAATTGATACACCAACCTTATCGGCGGCAACAATATCCATCCAAGCAACGGCGTGATTGCCAGAAAGATCAGGATGAAAATACCGTAAGGCTCTATTTTAGACAACTGATATGACTGACGATGGGGCAACATACTGACCGCAACTCGACCACCATCTAACGGTGGCAGGGGTAACATGTTCAGCACCATCAAAATTATGTTGATCTTGATCCCCCATTCGGCCATGCCAAGCAATGGTTCTGCAAAGTAATTTTCCGGGTTCAGCCAAGCTATCTTAAAGAGTAATGCCCAACCCATAGCCATGACCAGATTGGATGCCGGCCCGGCAATCGCTACCCATAGCATATCCCGTTTAGGATGGCGCAAAGCTGCAAAATTGACGGGCACTGGCTTAGCCCAACCGAAAAGAATACCACCCATCCATAGAGTTAGCAGTGGAATTAACAACGTGCCTACCGGATCGATATGGCGTAAAGGGTTGAGGCTGATGCGCCCCTGCTGATAGGCGGTCATATCACCGAAATGCCTCGCCACATAGCCGTGCGCAGCTTCATGCAAGGTAATTGCAAAAAGCACTGGTATTGCTGCGAGCGCGATAGTTTGTATCAATTGATCGAAGTTCATAGGACTTTCTAATGAGTAAAATCAATCAAATGAATTAGCGACTTGAAGTTGAATAGGAATACTTGAGTGACAGACCGACTGTCTGACTCTCAAAGCTCCCTCGCACGGACTTGATACGCCCTGCGGCCAGCCTCATAGAAAGCAGGTTATCTAGGCGCCATTCAAGGAATGCATTAGGCGCATAGGTCGCGCCACTGCCACTGGCAATAGCGCCACCACCTGCTGCGCCCAATAGCACTTCCACTCCCAAGGATAGACCAATGGGCAGATCAGGCGTTTGCACACCCGCGCCTATGAAACCTGCTGAATATCCGCCTGCTGTGCCATGAAAAGCACTATGTGCCTGACCGCTGAGATAGAGAATTTCGTTGAAATGACGGTTCACTTTTAAGGTCATGACTTCCATCTGATTTTTACTGCTATTCGCCTGTGGGATACCCGTATATCTAGCAGCACCAAGCAGTATTGAATATTTGTCAATCTGGCGATATCCGGGTATTTCATCTAAGTGATCCAAATCCATTGTCAAATTGGCCGTGGTGTATCGCGCGCTAAGCTGTCCATCAGGTGCCGAAACATAGCCAGTCTCAAGCGAAGCATGAAAGTCACGACTGAGGTTGGCAGTAACATAGCCGCCCAGTTTGAAGAGTTTCCCGCCACCTACCGAAACTGCTCCACCGCCACCCATGCCTATCCCTGCACGGACACCAATGGCCGCATGACGATCCAGTACGGGTGCTTCAGTACTCACGGTGCCAAGAAACTCAGCATACCCTGCTGCTCCGCCGCTGGCAGCACCCGCGGCCTCTATCCCCCAGGAACTGGTCTCTGTCCAATGTTGTTCCATGCGAAAACCAATCAGGCCAATACTTCGACTCAAGCCCGGCTGTCCAAATATCTCCCCTTGATATTTGCCAGCCACCGCTTGTATCCGGTCAAATCCTACTCCGGTTCGGTGCTCGTACATTTTAGGTTCACCAGAATAGAAAGGATTTAGCTGCAAGAATTCTGTGTCGGCAGAGTACACTAAACCTATCTGGTTGCTGTTGATCTTGCCCGAAGGGAAATAGACTTTGGAAGCTGACACACCTACTCGATGCTCTCCAAAGTTCCACATCAAGTCGACATGCGGTCGCAACATCAAGCCCCCACCTACCAATTCATTCGCACCACCACCACCGCCAGCACCAGCATACAGCCCTGTTGACCATTCCACATTCCGATACAGTTTCTGCTGCCAGGCGAGTTCGGGGCCTATGGTAAAAAAGCCACCACGCTCCCCAGAATAGGCACCATACACTGCGCCACCTAGATATAGATTCGGCGCTATATCCACCAAGTAACTGGTTCCCACCAATCCCATTTTTTCGTTGGCAGATAGCTCTATTTGCTCAACATTCGCACGAAACATGGCTGGAAAATGCATTAATCCGTCATAGTCGGCAGCTACCACCTGCCCTGACAATATGCATCCGAAAATTAACCCTGCTATCTTATTCATATCTTTATATCCCAAACTGACTCACCTCACCCTTTCCACGACGCAACAACACCGGAGTATCGCTGGTTAAATCAATCACAGTAGTAAAATCCAGGCCTACCGCACCACCATCAATCACTAGGTCGACCTGCTTTTCCAATAATTCCCTTATATACTCGGCATCATTCAGTGGCTGCTCTTCGTCCGGCAGGATTAAAGTACTGCTCAACATTGGCTCACACAACTCCTCCAGCAAGGCCAAAGCTACCGGATGATCTGGAATACGCATCCCTATGGTGTTACGTTTTGGATTCTGCAAACGCCTTGGTACCTCTTTAGTCGCCTCCAGAATAAAGGTGTAACTCCCCGGCGTGTTGTTCTTGAGTAAACGAAACTGCACGTTATCCACTTTGGCATAACGGGAAATTTCCGACAGGTCGCGGCACATCAATGTCATGTGATGTTGCTGATCCAATTTACGTATTTGTCGAATTCGCACCACTGCATTTTTATCACCTAGGTGGCACCCTAATGCATAGCAGGAATCTGTCGGATAAACGACGATTCCTCCTGAGCGCAATACTGTTGCCGCTTGGCTGATCAGACGTGGGTTTGGATTGTCAGGGTGAATAATGAAAAATTGAGACATGAATTTATATTAATGCCATAGATTTAGTTCAAGGGAAGCATTTCCCAAACAGGACGACAGCCTATAGGAAAATCAGGCAATTTACCCATATCCCGATAACTTTCACCTGGCCCGTGAAAATCAGAACCGCACGAGGTTAACAGATTAAATTCCTCGGCATAGCGAGCAAATTCGGCATATTGCTCTGGTGTATGACTAGCGGTGACCACCTCCAACGCCTGCCCGCCCAACTCAACAAACTCGGCCAACAGTTCACGCATGGTTTTCTTGCCCATGCCGTTGCGACCGGCCATATAACGCCCAGGATGTGCCAACACCGCTAAACCGCCACTGCCACATATCCATCTGATCGCGTCTGCTAAAGATGCCCATTGATGAGGTGAGTAGCCCGGCTTCCCCTTCACCAGATAACGTTTGAAAACACTTTTCACGTCCTTGCAATGTCCGGCTTCCACTAGGTAACGCGCAAAGTGGGCGCGACCTATCATGCTCCGATTTCCCGCATAACGATACGCACCCTCCAGTACCCCACCAATACCGACCTTGGCTAGCTCATCTGCCATTTTCTGTGCGCGTAGCCCGCGCCCGCTACGCACAACTCGCAAACCCTCTGCCAGCAAGGTGTATTCCGGTGATATGCCCAAGCCTACGATATGCACTGTGTGGCTACGCCAAGATACGGAAACCTCAACACCATTGATAAAGCTCATGCCATGCTTTGCCGCTACAGACCTTGCTTCATCTAGACCGGCCATATCGTCATGGTCGGTCAATGCCAGCACTTTCACACCACGCCCGACAGCACGTTCCACAAGCGCAGTGGGCGAAAGCGTGCCATCTGAGATATTGGAATGGCAATGCAGATCGTAATCAAGCATCACCACCACCCTTCTTCATAACCTTCCCCTCCTCAGCTCGCCTGCGGCGCACTTCTTTAGGGTCGGCGATCAGAGGGCGATAAATCTCTATCCGATCCTTGTTTCTCAACACGGTATCTGCTTTAGTCAATTTTCCGAATATACCTAGCTTATTTACTGCCAAGTCAATTTCTGGATGCTTTTCGAGTACTCCACTAATCTGGATACCTTCGGCCACGGTTGTCCCTTCTGGGGCAGATTTACTGAGCAAGATCTGACTGTCAGGCAGCGCGTAAACCACTTCAAAGTCGATCTTGTCACTCATGCGTTTGAATAAACCTTTTCTGCACGTTGGATGAAAGCATCCACAAAATTATTGGCAATGTAATGGAATACCGGCCCCACCAGCTTTTCCAGTAACTTACTGGAAAACTCATAATGCAGCCGGAATACGATTTTACAAGCAGAAGGGCTCAAAGGTATAAATTGCCAGCTTCCATCCAGTTGACTGAACGGCCCCTCCTCCAAGGATATATCAATACGTTGCGGGTGGATGCGTACATTTTCAGTAGTAAAACTTTGCTTTATATGGTGATAATCAATATGTACTGTTGCATGTACCGTCGTACTATCCAGCTTAGCAACACTTGCACCGCCGCACCATGGCAAGAAACTTGGGTATTCTTCTACATTATCCACCAATTCGAACATCTGTTCCGCGCTGTATGATACAAGTACTGTTTTTTCAACCAATGCCATTGCCGATTTTAAAGTAGATAACCAAAGGCTGATAGAATAGCCGAACGCTCTGCAAAACTCACTAGGAACTTCCGATTAATTCCAAAATGAAGCATATTTCTGTCAAATTATCGCATCTATGTTGCCTTTCATCCTGTCCTGTTAAGCTGGGCGCATGACACGGCTGGCTTAAGCTAGAGTCTAATTATGAGCATAATCCAGAACAAAAAAGCCTTCCACGAATACTTCATTGAGGATAAATATGAAGCAGGCCTCATGCTTGAAGGTTGGGAAGTAAAAGCCATACGTGCCGGACGAGCACAACTCAAAGAAGCCTATGTCACCGTCAAAAGCGGTGCACTATACCTTTTTGGCTCGCATATCAGCCCACTACTAAACGCTTCCACACACATACATCCTGATCCGGTACGCACCCGGAAGTTATTACTTCACAAGAATGAAATCGACAAAATCATCGGCAAAGTACAGCGAGCTGGCTATACCCTTATGCCATTGGATATGCACTACAAAAACGGGCGAGTCAAATTAGCAATCGGCTTGGCCAAAGGAAAAAAACAACATGACAAGCGAGCGACTGAAAAGGATAAGGATGCCAGGCGTGAAGCTGCTCAAGCCATGAAGAAAGAACGAAGATAGTTGGCTTGCGCGTTTGAGCATCTATAAACATTCGCTTAACGAGCAACTTCTTATAATGTGAGCAACAGAAGAGCAGGACTGACCATGACCAACACTGATCACAGCACACATCAAATCGCCTATCTCGCAGGAGGGTGCTTCTGGGGGATGGAAGAGCTTATCCGGAAAATCCCCGGCGTGCTATCCACCGAAGTCGGTTATACCGGCGGTAGCACATCTAATCCAGTCTATGAAGATGTCAAGACTGGCCTGACCGGCCACGCGGAATCACTAAAAATCACGTTCGATCCCAATAAACTCAGCTTCCGGCACCTATTGTTTGAGTTCTTTCGTATTCATAACCCCACCACCAGTAACCAACAGGGAAATGATATCGGCACGCAATATCGCTCCGCTATCTTTTACGTTGATGAACAACAAAAACAAACCGCTGAGTATGTCGTCAAAACTGTTGATACATCAAAAGAATGGCAAGCACAAATCATTACTGAACTAGTGCCCTTCAAGGGGTTTCATCGTGCGGAAGAATATCACCAGCAGTACCTGATTAAGCATCCGCATGGTTACACATGCCATTATGCTAGAAGACTCGGCTTGGGTGAAAATATTTAATGATGAAGTTCATCGTTTTTGATATATATACTGAAACATCATGAGAACTAGCAACTAGCTACCAAGAAATGGTATAGCAAATTTTTCATAGGGAACAATCATGCAAGCAGACTTACGTAAAACTGAGCGGATAGATTTATCGACACAACCCAAGGGTGAGCTTTATTTGGTAGTCAAAGGCAAGCACTATTCCGTCAGCTCAGTCCTCAACATCTCGCCACAAGGCATCAGAGTACAACTCAATAATGCTGTAAGTAATGCCAAAGATGTTGTGATTCAATATACCCATGATGATATTAACTTGAGTGTAAATGGCACCATTGTATGGAATATGCCATCCAGCAAATCAACTGCTGACAACAGTATTAGCTCATATGATATTGGCATCAACCTGCTAGGGCCACATCTACTATTTACGTTGATGCAAACTTAACCGTTATTATTAATATCTGGGGGGGTTCTGCTTCCTGGTTACTAGTCTGATTCAATTTCTTGCAGAAGTTCGCGTGCTTTTTCCGCCAATGCGTGTTGTGGATTTGTGGTCAGCAACTGTTTCCAGACAGCGCGAGCTTCCTCAACATTATTTCTGGCATGGCGCAATAACAAGCCCAGGTTCATGTGTGCTTGTGCAAAGTTTGGATCATGTTCAATTGCGCCACGAAATGCTTGCTCGGCCAAGCCAACATCATCATTACGCCAGTACATTGCACCCATGTCAGTTTGCACATTGGCCAATGCAGCATCCAGATCCAATGCACGCCGGTAGTAGATAATGGAACGTGGCGCATCATTCAAATCATAATAGATATTACCTAGCGATATAGCTGCCTCGATGTCGTTAATGTTTTTATTAAGACGCTCTTTAAGCTCTGCAATGATGTTGGTTTCGTCCATGATTCATTTTCCTAAGTTAAGGCTTGAGGTTGCACAATTATCTGCTCAGTTAGCACACCAAGCAGGATGCCGGACAGTATATCAGGTCCGATGATCTCAAATAGTCATCATGATGCACGCTATGCCGAAAGCAATAACTTCACTGTTCACATAACCTAAACCAAAAGTTCCCGCACCGGTTTGAAACTTTTACGATGTACGACAGATACACCATATTCACGCAAAGCCATCAGATGAACTGCTGTTGGATAACCCTTGTGACTGGCAAAATTATAGTGCGGGTATTGCTGATGCAAGTCAAGCATCAGTTTATCTCGCGCCGTTTTAGCCAGTATAGAGGCGGCAGATATTTCTGCCACTTTGCTATCGCCTTTCACGATTGCCTGACTAGGTATATCGATTTGCGGACAATACAAACCATCTACCAGAACCTGAGTGGGTTGGATGTTAAGTGCAAGCACGGCACGACGCATTGCCAATAGTGTAGCTTGTAGAATATTTAGATAATCTATCTCTTCAACCTCTGCATAAGCCACCGCCCATGCCAGTGCACGTTCGCGAATAATAGTCGCCAATTTTTCACGTTGCCGCTCTGAAAGTTTTTTTGAATCCGCCAAGCCTCCAATAGGCTTTGTTGGATCGAGTATCACCGCTGCCGCACTTACAGGGCCAGCAAGCGGCCCTCTACCTGCTTCATCCACACCGCAAACCAGCATCTTAGGCATTTGGCAGATACGGCAAAATTGCACTAGCCGCCTTATGTGCGGTGTTCTGACGCAAAGATCGATGCAGGCCAAGAAATGTTTGCTCTAGCTGTGCTACTGCATTTTTACTGTTAAGAAGATTCAGTAAAGCCTGAGCAAGATTCTCTGGTGTGGCATCATCCTGAATCAATTCAGGCACAACAAACTTGCCACACAAAATGTTGGGCAAGCCAAAATACGGCTGATAAATCTTACGTTTCATCAACCACTTTGATAAAGCTGGCATCCGGTAAGTAATGACCATCGGGCGCTTTAGCAGCGCTGCCTCTAGCGTCGCAGTTCCCGAAGCAACCAACACACAGTCAGCAACGATCATTGCATCTTGTGCATGACCAAATAACAAAGTGATGGGTAGTTCCTGAGCATCGCAATCATACAAAACATGCTCGAAAATATTGCGCGTTTCCCGACTAGCCAGTGGCACCAAGAAAAGCGCATTAGGTAATTTCTGCAAGATCAACTTTGCGGTTTCAATATATATGCGGGCAAGCTGTCTGACTTCGCTCTGACGACTGCCAGGTAAAAAGGCAAAAGCCTTTGTATTGGCCTTGATATGCATCGTCTCACGCATCTCGACACGATTTGCTTGCTCAGGAAGGATATCAGCAAGTGGGTGCCCAACATAATCCACTGGCACTCCAACTTTTTGATATAACTCTGGTTCATGAGGAAATAATGCAAGCATGTGCGACACAGCACGTTTGATCTTGTGGATGCGCTCTCCTCGCCATGCCCAGATCGACGGACTAACATAGTGAACAGTTGTGATGCCATGCCGCTTGAGAGCGAGTTCCAGATCAAGATTGAAATCGGGTGCATCAACCGCAATGAATAAATCGGGATGATTAGCCAAAAAATATTTACGTAATTTGTTGCGAATGCCAACGATCTCAAGATAATGCCTCAACACCTCCACATAGCCACGTACTGCCAACTTTTCCATAGGGAACAATACCTTTAACCCCTCGGCTTGCATCTTAGGGCCACCTATACCGACAAATTGCAATCCAGATCGAGCTTCCTTAAGAGCTGCCATCAAATGACTAGCAAGCAAATCACCCGATGCTTCACCCGCTACAATACCAACTACAACTTTTTTTTGCTGCATGGAAAAACCTTTAAAACAAAATCTATTGAACTACAAAAAAACTGAACCCCAAACGCAATTTATAAACGTTTGAATAATCGGAGTATGGTCTACGATGAAATTCGTTAACGGACAATGCCACGTTGTGAGGTGGCAATAAAATCAACCAGCGGCTTTAATTCGACGTGTTCAGCCATCAGCTCCTGAATTGCAGCTTTTGCATCACCAAGACTCAACCCCGACTTGTACAAAGTTTTATATGCACGCTTGATGGCCATGATTGTGGCACTAGAAAATCCCCTTCGCTTCAATCCTTCAGAATTAATGCCGTGTGGCGCGCAAGGGTTACCTGAAACCAGCATATATGGTGGCACGTCCTGCAACAAAATCGTGCCCATACCTGTGATGATATGCGCACCAATCTTAACGAACTGATGCACTACCGTAAAACCTCCCAGAATTGCATAATTACCAACCTCTACATGTCCAGCTAATTGTGAGTTGTTGGCAAAAATTGTGTGGTCGCCAACCTGGCAATCATGCGCAAGATGCACGTAAGCCATGAGCCAATTGTTATTTCCTACACGAGTAACGCCAATATCTTGTGCGGTACCTAAGTTAAAGGTACAAAACTCTCGTATGGTGTTGTTATCTCCGATTTCAAGACGCGTTGGCTCGTCCGCATATTTTTTGTCCTGAGGAATCTCTCCTAGCGAACAAAATTGAAAAATGCGATTATTTCTACCTATACGTGTGTGCCCTTTGATCACTACATGCGGACCGATCACTGTGCCTGCACCAATCTCCACGTGCTCACCAATAATGCTATACGCGCCGACCTCTACATCATCAGCGAGTTTGGCGTTAGCATGTATAAGCGCGGTTTCGTGTCGCATTATTCCACCGATTTAATTGTGCACATTAATTCTGCTTCTGCGGCCAGCAACCCATCTACTTCGGCAGTTGCACTAAACTTGAAAACACCACGCTTATTTCGCAAAAGGAGCACCTTTATGATCAATTGATCACCAGGACTAACTGGCCGCTTGAAACGTGCAGCATCAATACCCGCAAAGTAATAAACCGATTTGTCGTCTGGCTTGCTTCCTGCAGATTTAAATGTCAGCAACGCAGCGACCTGTGCCATAGCCTCAATAATCAGCACACCGGGCATCACGGGATGATGAGGATAATGCCCTGGAAAAAACGGCTCGTTAATGGTGACATTTTTTAAAGCCACTATTTCCTTGTTCAGTTCAATCGATAGCACACGATCAACAAGCAGAAAAGGATACCGGTGAGGCAGATGTTCCAGAATCTCGTGTATATCCATCGAATTCTCTGAAAATTGTTTTTCATCTTGCGTACTCATTTATTGTTCCCTTTTGACGATTGCCTTAACAAAGCAATTTCTTTCTCTAATATCTTGACGCGTTTTACCCAATCATCAAGACGCCGTATATGAACTGCATTCTTGCGCCAGTCTTCACTTTTGGAAAACGGGAAAATGCCTGTGTACGATCCAGCTTCACGGATAGACTTGCTAATCATTGAAAATGATGCAATTTCCACATTATCAGCAATTTCCACATGCCCCAAAATACCTGTGCTACCGCCAATTCTGCAGAAACGACCTATAGTTGCGCTACCGGCAATACCCGCACATCCTGCAATAGCAGTATGTGCACCAATACGCACGTTATGTGCCACTTGTATTTGATTATCTAGTTTGACGCCATCTTCTATCACTGTATCGTCCAAAGCACCGCGATCAATCGTGGTATTTGCACCGATTTCGACCATATTACCAATCACCACTTTTCCTATTTGTGGAATCTTCAGCCAACGACCCTCTTCCATTGCAATGCCGAAACCATCAGCTCCGATTACCACGCCCGAGTGTGCGATCAAGTCATCACCAATCACGCAACCGTGATACACAACAACATGTGGATATAACCTTGCCCGACTACCTATCGTTACATTTGAACCTATACTACAGCCTTCACCAATCACACAGTTCGGACCTATTTTCGCCCCATCACCGATTACAGCAGTCGCTCCAATACTGGCAGTATCATGAATATTTGTGCCAACACCGATAACCGCAGTGTGATGTTTTCCGGGCTTTGCCTCAGGCAAAGGATTTAGTAAGGCAGAGACCTTGGCAAAATATGCGTAGGGATTTTTTGAAATAATGCGAGGCAATTCCGTCGCATCTGCATCTTCTTCTGAAAGAATGACTGCGCCAGCCAGAGTACTTGATAGCTGTGAACGATATTTACTATTGGTAAGAAAGCTGATCTGATCTAATCGCGCTGCCTCCAAAGTGGAAATCTGGGTAACTCGCACCTCAGCATCACCCAAAATGCGCCCGCCTAACTTTTTAGTAATTTCAGATAATGTATAAGAAGATGCCATACAATAAAATCACTGGTTTTCCATACTGCCATCTTTGTGATCAGTTTCTTTACTGTCGTCGAGCAGATCAATCACTTTATCTGTAATATCAATATTTGGATTCCGATACACTGCCTCTTGCAGAATCAAGTCAAATTTTTCGGTATCAGCAATCGTTTGAATCGCCTTGTTTGCTATTTCCAGAACTTTGGCCAACTCCTCGTTTTTGCGTAAATTCAGGTCTTCACGAAACTCACGCTGCAAACGCTGCAAGTCCTCATTCATGGCTGTAAGCTCACGCTCTTTGATACGATGCACCGCATAAGACATCACAGCACCTTCTTTCTCCAACAAGGACTGCAACTCTCTTGCCTTTTGAATCTGCTTCTGTATATCGATATCACGGCCAGAAAATTCTGCCTCAATGCGTTTTTCGGCACTCATCGCTGGAACAGACTCACGCAAAACACGTTCTGTATCCACCACACCCACTTTGAAATCTGCAGCCTGTGCAAATCCCCCACCAAGCAATATGGCCAACATTACAGCTTTGATCACATTCCTCATTATCAACTCCCTCACGTTTTATTTAACCACTTTGCACCGCAAGTGGTCAGATTAGTGAAACACCAATTGTAAATATCAAATATTAAAAAATCGAACCCAAAGTAAACTGGAATCTTTGTATTTTGTCCAATGGTTGTTTATCAATGGGCCAAGCATAGCTGAATTTAAGCGGCCCCACTGGAGATATCCAAGTAAATGCCAGACCCGTAGAATAACGCAATCCTGTACTGCCCGGCAGATCTGTTGTGCCAAATACTCCGCCACCATCGACAAAGCCACTTAAACTCACAGATCTATCATTGCCCATTCCTGGGAATGGCATCAGCAACTCAATACCTCCGACCAACCGGCGTGCCCCCCCTAATACCAGATCAGCACTATCCCGCGGACCTAGTGAATTAGAATAGTAACCTCGCACTGAGCCGGGGCCTCCAGCATAAAAATTCTTGAAGAATGGCAGTGGCTTACCCGCATACCCATCTGCAACTCCGGCCTCACCATTAATCAATAATGTGACATTCCGACTCACTGGATAAAAAACCTGATGCCGATAATTTAGCTTGTAGTAACGCATATCCCACACTGGCAACGCCACTTCAGCGAATGCACGCTGGACAGTACCCTCAGTAGTGTAAATCGCACTGTCACGACTGTCTCTAACCCAACCAATCGTCCCTAGTAAACTAGTACTAAACGTTCCAAACACATTGACATAATCAATCAAGCGAGTAGGACTTGTTTGAAACAATCCCAGCTCAGTTCGCTCCCCCACCAGTCCATAATTTATCGACTGATCCTCTCCGATTGGCACCCCAAAACGCACCCCTGCCCCAAAAGTATGGGACGAATACTGACTGACTGCGGTACTTTGTGAATCAGTATTGCGCTTGTATACATCAAAACCGCGACTCACACCTTCATCGGTATAGTAAGGATTGGTGTATGACAGCGAATAGACTTGGTTAATTTTACCAGTGTTAATCTGTGTAGAAAGATGATTCCCGGTACCAAACAGATTTGCCTGTGTCACACCACCGCTCAGAATAAAACCTTCACCACTAGAAAAACCAGCCCCCAAAGAAATATTACCGGTTGATTTTTCCTTGACCGACAGGTTGACGTCCAATTGGTCTGTAGTCCCTTGTACCGGGGGTGTTTCAACATTCACTTCGGAAAAGAAGTCTAGTTTATCTACACGCTGCTTAGACTTTTTAACTTTATCCACATCGAACCATTCACCTTCAACCTGACGAAATTCCCGGCGTATAACCTCATCTCTGGTCTTGTCATTACCTGCAATATTTATTCGGCGAATATATACGCGTTTGCCCGGATCCACCATAAAATCAAAAGAGACCTGATTCTTATCTTTGTCAATCTCTGGAATCGCATTGACATTGGCGAAGGCATAACCGTCCTGCCCCAATCGCTCAGCAATCATTCTGCTGGTCTCGGTTAATGCCTTGCGTGAAAAAATATCACCTGCCTTTACCTGCACTAAATCTTCAATTTCCGCCTTGGGCACCAACATATCACCAGATACGCTCACCTTATTAACCTTGTACTTTCCGCCCTCGGTGAAATTGATCGTGATATAGATATCCTGCTTGTTTGGCGTAATTGAAACTTGCGTAGAATCAAGGTTGAATTCCAGAAAACCATTGTCCATATAAAATGAACGTAGCGCCTCCAAATCCGCTGATAACTTTTGTTTGGAATACTGGTCACTACTGCTAAACCAACTAAACCAGCCCGGCGTGCTTAGCTCCATCAGATCCAGCAGTTCATCCTCTTGATATTCATGATTACCGACTAGGTTAATTCGCTTTATCTTCGAAACATCACCTTCCTCAACTTTAAATACAATAGCAACACGATTACGCTCCAATTCGGTAACAGTAGTACTCACGGAGACTCCATATTTTCCTCGAGCAATATATTGTCGCTTCAGTTCTTGCGTGGCTTTTTCCAGCACACCCTTATCGAAGATACGCGCTTCTGCCAATCCGGCATATTTCATATTCTCTTTGAGTTGATCCTCAGGAAAATCCTTGATTCCACTTACTGTGATACTCGCGATGGACGGACGCTCTCGCACTTGCACGACCAACACACCATTGTCTACCTTCAGCCCGACATCTTTAAAAAATCCAGTGGCATATAAAGCGTGGATAGCCGCAGCGGCCTGCTCATCATCCATGGTGTCACCGACCTTGATGGGCAAATAACTGAACACCGTTCCGGCTTCAGTTCGTTGTATCCCTTCAACACGAATATCCTTAACGGTAAACGGTTCGATAGCCCACGCTGAAGTCAGGCAAAACAGGGTAAGCAATCCCGCCAGTTTTATTAATTTCATTATTTAACCTGAAACAAGGCGATTTACATCGTTATATATGGCAAATACCATCAAAGTGCCAAGCAATGCTATGCCAATTCTTTGACCAAATTCCCATGTCTGCTCGGAAACCGGACTGCCCTTTAATAATTCGGCAACATAATACAATAAGTGCCCACCATCTAATAAGGGGATAGGTAGCAGATTCAGCACTCCAAGGCTAACACTGATCAGTGCGAGAAAACCCAAATAAGTTGCAATACCCATAGCTGCAGATTTCCCTGCATAATCGGCTATAGTAATCGGCCCGCTTAAATTTTTTACGGACACCTCTCCTAGCACCATCTTACCAAGCATCTTCAAACTGATAACCGATGTTTCCCAGGTTTTACGTAATGATCTAGTCAATGCCTCAACAGGTGGATAACTCACTTCAGTCAACATAGCCTGCCATTCCACTGTATTTACTTGTGGAGCAGCACCGATTTTGCCAACCATATCACCCGATTCGTCCACAGCCAGAGGTGTAACAGCAATTTTTAATGTAATATCACCCCGCTTCACCCCAAGTAGCATATTTTCTTCTGGATTTGCACGGACCAATTCCACCAGCTCGCTCCAATATTTTAATGCCACACCATCAACTTTCAGAATTCGGTCACCTGCCTGCAGACCGGATTTTTCTGCTACGCCACCTTTGACAAGCTTCCCTATAACAGGCAAGAGAACCGGCTGATGAAGATGCAACCCGAGCTTATCTAAAAACTCACCATCCAGATCTTTAGCTTCAAGACCACCAACATCCAACGTATGTGACCTCTTTGCCCCATCAGCACCCAGCGACTCAATATTTACTTTGTTTCTGTATAAGTCTTGCCCAGAAGCCTTATTCAGAGACAGCTCTAGTAAACGCCAGCGCATTTCATGCCAACTTGGGATCGTTTCGTCATTAATACTGAGTATGGTGTCACCTGATTGCAATTGCGCTAAGGCGGCAGGAGAACCAAGCGTCACCTCACCCAGAACAGGCTTTATTCCTTCAACTCCGTACGCGAACATTGCCCAATACAACACGATTGCCAACAGAAAATTAGCCACAGGGCCTGCTACCACAATTGCCATGCGTTGCAGTACCGGTTTGCGATTGAAGGAAAATGCGATTTCTTCTTCAGCTACTGGTTCTTCGCGCTCGTCTAGCATTTTCACATAGCCACCCAGTGGTATTGCAGAGATCACCCACTCAGTAGAATTGCTGGCAAAGCGCTTGCGGTAAATTATCTTGCCGAAACCAACCGAAAAGCGCAGTACCTTCACGCCACAGCGCCGCGCCACCCAATAGTGTCCAAATTCATGAAACACAACCAGCAAGGCGATTGCACCAACAAATGCAAATAGAGTCATCATTTTGTGGTTGCAGGAGCAACAGCATGATGCGTCTTGCCTACCACCAGCTTGCTAATTATTTTAAGTGCTACCTGCCTTGTTTCAATGTCTGCATTAAGTACATCATCTAAACAAGTTACAGGATTAACTGGTAGTGCATCTAATGCAGATGCAATCACACACGAGATATCCAGATATGAAATTTGTTTATCAAGAAAAGCTGCCACTGCCACTTCGTTCGCGGCATTCAGCGCTGCCGGGGCAGTTCCGCTGGCACGTAACGCTTGATACGCTAAATCAAGACAGGGGAAACGATCAAAATCAGGCGCAACAAAGTTTAGCGTCGCCACTTTGAAGAGATCCAGCGATGCTACTCCTGAATCGATCCGTTCTGGATATGACAATCCATAAGCGATCGGTGTACGCATATCAGGATTACCCAGTTGTGCAAGTACAGAGCCATCGACATACTCTACCAAAGAATGAATAACGCTTTGCGGATGCACCACCACCTGTATATCATCTGCGCTTGCACCGAACAGCCAGTGTGCTTCGATGACCTCCAAGCCCTTGTTCATCATGGTGGCAGAATCCACTGAAATCTTGCGTCCCATTACCCAATTTGGATGGGCGCAGGCTTGCTCTGGAGTGACATTATGTAATTCTTTTAATGGCGTATTGTGAAACGGTCCACCTGATGCCGTAAGCAGGATGCGGCGGACTCCATTTGCAGCCAGGTCGCCATCATATCCACTTGGCAAAGCCTGATAGATGGCGTTGTGCTCGCTGTCGATCGGCAATAGCGCTGAACCACTCATGCGCACCGCATCCATGAAAACATTGCCGGCCATTACCAGTATTTCCTTGTTAGCCAACAGGATTTTCTTACCGGCTCGCGCTGCTGCCAGTGTGGGTTGCAAGCCCGCTGCACCCACGATAGCAGCCATCACCGCATCCACTTCCGTCAATGCAGATACTTGTTCCAGCGCAGCCACACCACTCAAAACTTCTGTAGCCAGACCCGCTTCACCCAAGCGAGCACGTAATTGTACGGCGGCGGCCTCATCCAGCAACACTGCATAAGTAGGCTTGAATTGTTGACACTGCTGGAACAACAGATCGACTTGGCGGTTTGCCGTTAGTGCAATGACTTGAAACTTATCGGGATGGCGTGCTATCACGTCCAGCGTGCTGGTACCGATACTGCCGGTAGAGCCTAATATGGTAATTTTCTGCATGGATTAATTATTTTATATGCTGCAACAAAATCACCAGCGCAGCAAGTGGCAAGGTCGAAGTCAAGGCATCGATGCGGTCAAGCAATCCTCCATGTCCAGGCAGCAACGCGCCGCTGTCCTTTACACCAGCCTGACGCTTAACAGCCGATTCGAATAGATCACCAATCACTGCCAGCCCCACCCACCACCAGGATGCCAACAGCAACACAGGCAGTATTTGACGCTGATCAAAAGCGGGGCTTAGCACTCCCACCAGCAATACATAAATTGAAACCCCCACCATTGCTCCCCATACGCCCTCCCAAGTCTTGCCTGGGCTGATGCTAGGTGCAAGTTTACTCTTACCGAAATTCCGTCCTGAAAAATAGGCAGAAATATCAGCGACCCAAACCAGACCCATTACGAATAACAGTAGCCACGGACTGATAACGCGCAGATCCAGCATTGCCAGACCGGTAGGAATCAGTACCATCCAACCAGTCAGCACCATCAGTAGCGGCTGCTTCACCTTCCAGCCAGCTATCATCCAAGTTGGCACAATAATCACCCATAACAGTGCGGAAACCGAATACACCAACAAATGCAACAGTATTTGCTGCTCGTAGGGACGAGAGGCATCGTACCAAACCAGAACTAACATTATCAGCAGTGTCAACCACCAAAACAAGCTCGCTTTTCTGTTGCTTAGCTTGGCTAAACGCGCCCATTCTGAAGCACCTTGTAATACCATCAAAATCACCAGTACGGCCCAAGCTACAGTTGGTAAAACAAACAGTGCGAACAGAAATAGCAACAGTAATATCACTGCAGTGACTATTCTAGACTTAAGCATTTTCACTCCCGACTGCCTTTTCCTCAGTCAGTTGTTCGCTGGTTCGACCAAATCTCCGCTCACGCTGCTGATATGATGTGATTGCAATCTCAAGTTCCTTGCGGCCAAACGCTGGCCACAAAACATCCGTGAAGTATAGTTCGGTGTATGCCAGTTGCCACAACATGAAATTACTGATGCGCTGCTCTCCACCAGTACGTATAAACAGATCCGGCTCGGGTATACCGCTCATTGAAAGATAGGGCTGCAAATCTTCTTCACCAAAGCTTTGTGCAAGTCCCGGATGCTCCTTGAGCATATTTTTTGTCGCCTGCATTACATCCCAACGCCCTCCATAGTTTGCAGCTATGGTTAGTGTCAGTGAAGAGTTTTCTGCAGTAAGCTGCTCGGCAGCCAGCATGGTCTGTCTCAACTTTTCACCGAAACGACTACGATCACCTATGATTCTCAGGCGGATATTATTCTGATGCAGCCTGGAAATCTCACGTTCCAACATTTTCAGGAACAAGGACATCAAAAATGACACCTCATCGGCAGGACGACGCCAGTTTTCGCTACTGAATGCGAACACAGTCAGATACCCAACACCTATATCCTTGCTGGCTTTAATTACTTCGCGCAAGGCTTCCACACCACGCTGGTGACCCGCCACTCGTGGCATAAAACGCTGCTTTGCCCACCTCCCGTTACCATCCATGATGATAGCAATATGGTTCGGAACCGACGGCGCATCAGGGATAATGCTGGTAGAACTTTGGAATAACACCATTACACGTCCCTATCTATAGAATTCGGGCAGAATTTTCGATCCGAATCCCTTTAAACTGCCATCAGGTCAGTTTCTTTGGTAACAAGCGCCTTATCAATTTCCGCGACAAAACGGTCCGTCAGCTTCTGAATATCATCCTGGGCTCGGTGCTCCTCGTCTTCTGCAATCTCCTTATTCTTGAGTGCATCTTTCAGGGTGTTATTCGCATCCCGACGAATATTACGCACTGCAACTTTGGCAGTTTCACCTTCGGATTTGATCACTTTAATCAGATCGCGGCGACGCTCTTCGGTAAGCATCGGCATTGGCACACGTATCAAATCACCATTCGTGGAAGGGTTCAGCCCCAAATCTCCATCACGTATTGCCTTTTCGACTGGGCCAACCATATTTTTTTCCCAAGGCTGCACACCGATGGTTCGCGCGTCAATTAACGTAACATTTGCAACCTGAGTGACCTGCGTAGGATTCCCATAGTAATCAACCATCACATGATCCAGCAAACCAGTGTGTGCTCTTCCGGTGCGCACCTTACCCAAGTCAGCTCTTAAAACTTCCAGCGACTTCTGCATTTTTTGTTCTGTAGTTTTCTTAATGTCAGCAATCACAACTTATCTCCTGAGCCAGTCTACTCACACACAAATTTACACAAACCCTAGTCAACACGAATAAGCGTACCTTCACCCTCACCAAATACCACACGCTTAAGTGCACCGAGTTTGAAAATACTAAATACGATGATAGGAAGCTTCTGATCGCGGCATAACGTTAAAGCTGTCGCATCCATCACTTTAAGGTTTTTGCTAATTGCCTCATCAAAGCTGAGACTCTGATAGCGAATAGCACCTGAATCCTTTTTTGGGTCAGCAGTATAAACACCATCCACTTTGGTCGCTTTGATCACCACCTCGGCGCTCATTTCCACACCACGGAGTGCAGCAGCAGTGTCAGTGGTGAAAAAAGGGCTACCGATACCTGCTGCAAAAATTACGATCTTGCCGTCTTCTAGATAACGCAACGCCTTATTACGTACAAATGGTTCAGCAACTTGCTCCAGATTCAATGCGGACTGCACACGACAGTCCAACCCGGCACGCTTCATCGCATCCTGCAACGCCATCGAATTCATTACCGTGGCCAGCATACCCATATAATCGGCTGTTGCCCTATCCATGCCTGCAGCTGCTGGTGCAACACCACGAAAGATGTTGCCTCCGCCAATCACAATTGCCACTTGCACACCCAAACTAACCACCTCGGAAATTTCAGCCACAATACGCTCAATCACTCCGTGATTAATTCCGTAGCTATCTTCCCCCATCAGCGCCTCACCGCTGAGTTTGAGTAAAATCCGTTTGTAGACAGGAGTGCTCACGTGATTAATTCTGTGCGGCGGCTGCGGCGGCTGCAACTTCTGCTGCGTAATCTTCGACCTTTTTCTCTATGCCTTCTCCTACCGCAAACATTTGGAATGCGGTAACTGTTGCACCTTTGCTTTTTAGCAATTGCTCAATGGTTTGCTTTCCGTCTTCAGCCTTGACAAACACTTGCCCAAGCAAAGTTACCTCCTTTAGGAATTTATTTACGGTTCCTTCGGCTATTTTTTCCAACATCGTATCAGGCTTGCCGGCCTCGCGCGCTTTCTCAATAGCAATTCGACGCTCAGTCTCAATCTCTTCCGGATTCACGCCACTTGCATCAATAGATTTAGGCTTGCTGGCAGCAATATGCATTGATAGGTCTTTGCCGAGCTCAGCGTCACCTCCGGCGAAATCCAGCAATACGCCGATCTTAGTACCATGAAGGTAACTGGACAATTTACCAGTACTGGTCGCATAACGCTCAAAACGACGGATAGTAACGTTCTCACCAAGCTTCATCACCAAAGCTTTACGTGTTTCCTCAACGCTGCTGGAACCATTGACTAGCTCCATCTCTGACAAGGCAGAGATATCAGCAGGATCATTCTTCGACACGGTTTCGGCAATATTTCTTGCAAATGCCATAAAATCATCATTTTTCGCTACGAAGTCTGTCTCACAGTTCACTTCCACAACCGCACCGATCTTTCCATCAGGGGAGATATATGCATTGACCACCCCTTCGGCAGTTACTCGTGAGGCAGCCTTGTTTGCCTTGGCACCACTCTTGATGCGCAACTGCTCCTCAGCCACCTTGGCATCACCATTCGCTTCTACTAGCGCTCTCTTACACTCCATCATGCCAAGACCAGTTGCCTCGCGCAGCTCTTTAACCATACTTGCAGTAACTTCTGACATCTTTACTTACTCCAAAAAATTATACGAAAAATCAAAATAATATTTAATCCGTTACAGCACCTTTGCTTGCTGTAGACACCAACTTGGCATACTTTGCCAACACACCACGATTATATTTAGGAATCGGCGGCTGCCATTGATCGCGACGCGATTGCAACTCGGCATCATCAATGTTCAATTGCAACAGACGTGCATCGGCATCAATCGTGATCGAATCACCCTCTTTAACTAAAGCAATATTACCACCCACCGCTGCCTCTGGCGCGACATGCCCAACCACCATACCGTAGGTTCCGCCGGAAAACCTTCCATCAGTGATCAAACCGACAGAATCTCCTAGTCCTTCGCCAATAATCGCGGACGTAGGCGATAACATTTCACGCATACCGGGTCCGCCTTTAGGACCTTCGTAGCGAATCACCACGACATCTCCTGCATTTATCTTTCGTGCGAGGATAGCCGCCATACACTCTTCTTCAGACTCAAACACCCGTGCAGGACCAGTGATTTTATGCAATTTGATGCCGGTAATTTTGGCCACTGCACCTTCCTGCGCGAGATTACCTTTCAAAATAGCGAGGTGTCCCTGCGCATAAATTGGAGCACCCCACGGACGTATCACATCCTGGTTTTTACGTGGTTCATCCGGAACATCTTTTAATACTTCTGTGATCGTCTTACCTGTTATGGTCAATGCATCACCGTGCAACACACCATGTGCAAGTAATATCTTCATGACCTGCGGGATGCCACCTGCTCGATGCAAATCTGTTGCAACATATTGTCCTGACGGCTTCAAGTCACATAGTACTGGCACACGTGCACGGATAGTTTCAATATCATCAATACACAATGTCACCTGCGCAGCATGTGCTATAGCCAATAAATGCAGCACTGCGTTGGTAGAGCCTCCCACTGCCATCGTCACTGCAATTGCGTTCTCGAAAGCCTTGCGCGTCAGTATCTGGCTCGGAAGTATTTGCTTTCTAATCGCTTTCACCAATACTTCAGCAGATTCCGCTGTGCTCTCCGCTTTTTCCATATCTTCGGCTGCCATCGTAGAGGAATACATCAGACTGAGACCCATAGCCTCGATGATCGACGACATCGTATTCGCGGTATACATACCACCACATGAACCCGCGCCAGGACAAGCATGACGCTCTATCTCCATCAACTCTTTTTCATCGATCTTGTTAGCCGTATATTGACCAACAGCCTCAAATGCACTGACTATAGTCAAATCACGATCCTTGTAGTGGCCAGGCTTAATAGTGCCACCGTAGACAAAAATTGCCGGAATATTCAACCGCGCTATCGCAATCATCGCCCCCGGCATGTTTTTGTCGCAACCACCAATGGCGATTACGCCGTCCATGCTCTGCCCGTTACACACGGTCTCTATAGAATCAGCGATCACCTCGCGCGACACTAATGAAAACTTCATACCTTCGGTACCCATCGAGATACCATCAGAAATGGTGATAGTGCCAAACACCTGTGGCATGGCACCAGCTTTCTTCAATGCTGACTCGGCGCGCCCAGCCAGCTCACCGATACCCTTATTACAAGGGGTGACGGTACTGTGTGCGTTTGCCACACCAACGATAGGTTTATCAAAATCCTTATCGCCAAAGCCAACTGCACGCAGCATCGCGCGATTAGGAGAACGTTGAACGCCCTGAGTAACGGTTTTACTTCTGCGGTTATCAGACATGATTTTTAAATTAAATGTTTATCACTTACAAAAAAAGGGGCTCGCGCCCCTTTATATTGCGCCCTACTTGCTATTTAGGCTGCCTCAGTAGTTTCTTCAGCAGTTTCTTCGGCAACCTGTTCGACCAATTCATTCATGGCCTGAGCACGTCCCTCCAGAATCGCATCTGCGATGCCGCGAGCATACAAACGAATCGCCTGAGTCGAATCATCATTGCCTGGAATGATGTAATCCACACCGACAGGTGAATTATTAGAATCAACGATGCCAATCACCGGAATCCCCAACTTCATTGCCTCAACGATGGCACCTCTTTGATAGCCAACATCAATCACGAATAATGCGGTTGGTAAACCTGGCATATCCTTAATGCCCCCCAGACTGCGATCCAGCTTTTCCAATTCTCGACTCATCATCAGTGACTCTTTTTTGGAGATTTTTTCAGCCGCGCCATCAGCAGTCATCTGCTCAAGTTCACGCAATCTCTTGATGGATTCCTGAACGGTCTTGTAGTTAGTCAGCATGCCACCTAACCAGCGATGATTTACGAAGGGTGACTCTGCACGGGTTGCTTCTTCCTTTAGTATGTCGCGGGCTTGACGCTTGGTCGCAACAAACAAAATGGTACCTTTCTTCGCAGAAAGTTTGCGAACGAATTTCTCCGCTTCTGCGAACATTTCGACAGTTTTTTCCAGATTGATGATATGGATTTTATTGCGATGACCGAAGATGTACGGTGCCATCTTTGGGTTCCAGAATCGGGTTTGGTGTCCGAAATGCACACCTGCCTCCAGCATTTGACGCATAGTTACTGCCATGATTACTCCAATCGTTAAGGGTTATAAACTACCACTCGCCAGCTTGACCCTACCAT
>Ga0316187_10000311_pt1 | contig 36584 bp, 33 predicted proteins | sample CroRivburrow1_MG_FD_204927 | JGI IMG/M metagenome (GOLD analysis project Ga0316187, IMG submission 204927) | Coastal sediment microbial communities from Maine, United States - Cross River worm burrow 1 | ecosystem: Environmental > Aquatic > Marine > Coastal > Sediment | place: USA: Maine... | reverse complement strand
CAGTGGATGCTTCAACATACTACAAATATCCCGTGTCTCTATTAGAGAGACATCATTTGCATAATCAGAACATAACTCAGGATCAGTAATATCATACAACATCCACTCCCAATCACCTGCCCATGGTGCCTCACCTTTAATAAGTTTTGCGTGATTTACAATAAGATAATCTGGATTCAACTCCTGTGCATACTCATAGTGCTGCGCATCATATTTTTCCAATACATAACCTGTCTTAAATGCACTACTGTTTTTTACATATTGAATCGCTTCTTTATGAAAAGAGATAACGACAGACTGCTGCTGTATGGGTTGAATCTCTTTTAATAATTGTTCGCAGATTGTTTCAATACCAAACCGGTTAACGGACTCATCTTTTATCTCTACAAAGGCCGTTGCCTTTGGATAATGCAGCAGTAAATCAACAACATCATTTAGAGTGGGAATAGGTTCGCTAAACTCACCTTTTGGAAAGCGATCCAACTCATTTACACGAATAGAGTTGAGCGCCTCATATTGCATTTCAAACAGATTACCAGCAACACCTGTTACACGCCCCAGCTCAACATCATGAAAGACCACCAACACACCGTCTGCTGTACTTTGCACATCAAACTCAACATAAGTTGCACCACACTGTAGTGCAGCCTCAATGCCAACTAAGGTATTTTCAGGATAGGTTTCCATCTGCCCTCTGTGGGCAACCAGCGAAGGTATTTTCATAATCAGCTTAATAGATCATTAAACAGAGATAACCTTAATCTCATTGCTAAACCGCTTATATCTTTTTTTCAAGACAGCATTACTGCTGGGCACAAAACATTTTTCCACCGATGATTTCGCCCACTTTTCAGGACAACCCATCGCCAGCCACGCTGCACCCCTGGCAGTACTTTCCAACTCTTGAAATCGAACAACCTGCAAGCCACTGAGATCAGCAAGCCGCTGGCAAAGGCCATCCAATCTCGAAAGCCCGCCGCCCACATGCAGCATTGTTAATTGCTTTATTTTTTGCAATTGTTCCAGGTTATTCTGGAGAAGAAAAACAATACTCTCAATTATAGCTACGTATCTGCTTTCAGTTGATACGCCTGGTTGGTCGATAAAATAGGGCGCTCGATCCGCTTTCCACCAGGGTGAACCCAGACCTCCCACCGTATTGATAAAAAGTGGCGGTGATTGAATTTGTGCAAGCCACTTATCCAGATTTTTAAACAGGTCAGTCACTGGCCATTGTTGCTGTGCCCACGTCAGGGCTGCCCCAGCCCCATTTACTGTGCCCTCTATTAGATAACGACATTTCTTTTCATCACTGTTGGCTATACCTTGCAACAATCCTCTTGAGTTGGAAGCCATGCCATCAACCGGCATCAGGATAAAGGCACCCGTGCCGAGATTAACAATCGCCGTATCTTCAGGAACCTCTCCTTGGGAGAACAGCGCCGCATTCTGATCACCACATACGGCAGTTAGCGGAATAGCACTTCCTTTGAGCTTACCCCACACACTCTGAATCGGCCGCAAACAAGGCAGATAGCCACTCGGTATATCAAACAGTTCAAGTAGTGGTTTTGACCAGGAGAGTGTTGCAATATCAAACAGCAGGGTGCGGTGCGCATTACTATAGTCAACCAGATGTGGCGCATCTAAAAGCAGGTGATACAAGAGGTAACTCACCAACGGCCCAAAGCGAAGCGATTCATCCCTGCGCGCCTGTCGCACCTCTTCATTAGAGTGCAACAGCCAACGCAGTTTACCTGCACCATAATGTGGGGAGAGGGGTAATCCTGTTAGGCGATAGATCTCTGCTTCTTCTGATTTAAACTGCAGCAGATCGTTTGACGCACGCCTATCCTGCCAACTCAGCGCTGGGCTTAATGCTCGACCATCATTTTTATCCCAGGCGAGAACGGTAGATCTTTGCGTCGCCAAAGCCGCCTGCCCGACAGACACCTGGTTTCTTGCCAAGAGGGTGGCAATGGCATATTGGACTGATTCCAGGATCTGCTGCGGATCTTGCTCAACCCGTTCATGACCAATCCGGACAAGATCAATCGGCACCTCAACCTGGTCAATCAACTCGCCCAACGCAGAGTAAAGCATGGCTCGCGATGCATGGGTTCCTTGATCGATTACCAGGGTACTCTGCATTGCATGCCTTATTTAGTGCGTACTATGCGGGTGAAGATAGCGATCCATCTTAAAGATGTATTCGCGCGCAGTTTCAAAGCCCACGCTCCCTGGAGCTGCTTCGAGCTGAGCACCCAGGCCGTACTGCATGGGAGTCTGATGGCCTGTTACATAGAAAGCCTTTCGCGCATCTATCCAGTTACCGGTTTTATGCTCATTAACCCAGAGCTCAGTCGCAGGGTCATCTTTCCAGGCCCGATCCTCCAACCAGACCACAGCACAACCTATATCATCAAAGATATAGACCTCAGAAGGGCCATCAGCAGGTTTGTGCCGTATTTGCGCTGCATGAAACTGATCACTTAATATCATGTTGCAGCGTCGGCAACTATCCTGCTCCCACTCCACTATAATTGCGCCAGTCCCAGAATCACTGGAGCATGCTGAGATAAACAGCAACACAGCTGGCAACAACAATTGATATAGCATATTTTTCATCTGTTTATGATTTTTATCAGCCCTGGCAAACCTAGTGACCTGCTCACAACAATGCTGCTTCTCAACACATAACACAGCGAAATTAATTTCTATTTTGGCACAATTACTATGCAACATCAGTACAGATCATGAAGCATCCTTCACCCCCAATGAAGCCAGTAACACCATGTATTGGTTAGCCTTTAATCTAAGAAACGGGAAGCATAGCTCATAAATCAATATTATCGATAGTGCGCATGAAAAAAGAAATGAACCCGACGCTTTACCCAGCTGAATAGTTTGATGAACCAGGATGAGTCTCTATACTGAGCACTCATTGCACTCGTCATAAGCTCCGAATACCGCTAAAAACATAACCGGCATTTTCGACTGTGGCAATTTGACGCAGGTCAAACGATGTAATAGGGTCACGTATTAGCATGCCTTCATTAGACCTTAGGAGGCGCGGGAAGTCGCTGCCGCGAGATAAAATTTGGCATATCGACCAAATTAGAGATGCGGTATCTCAAAACTAATAATCACTAAGCGCGCTGTAAGCAAAAACTTAATTACCCCTGAGCATGCGGATCAGGAACAGATAACCAGCTTTAAAAAACCAAACAACTACGCCCAATTTACTAACAAACCGAGGTTACCATGACCGAGAAAAAAGACGACCATCAAGACGAAATCAAGACCGGTGAAGTAGAAACTTCACGCAGAGAGTTTTTTAAGACAACCGCCATGGGTATGGCTGGCGCCGGAGCCGTTACCATGGGCATCCTGCCCTTTGGTGCCGCTTCAGACGCAGAAGCCAGCTCAAGCACTGGACCTAAAGAGCACGTCGGCCCTGGTGAGTTGGACGAATATTATGGTTTCTGGTCTGGTGGTCAGTCTGGCGAAGTCCGTATCATCGGCATACCTTCTGGTAGAGAACTGAAACGCATCCCTGTCTTCAACTGGGATGCTGCCTATGGTTGGGGCACAACCAACTTTAGTAAAAGCCAGATGAAGGGCAGAATTTCTGGCGACACTCACCACGTTCACCTTTCTTATAAGAATGGCACCTATGACGGCAAGTACGGCTTCGTAAACGACAAGTCTCAGGCCCGTCTGGCACGTATCCGTTTGGACATGCTGGTTACCGACAAGATTGTTGATATCCCTAACGCAGCAGGCACACACGGCATCTTCCCATCTCGGAACGAGTTGAATGCCGTTTACTGTAACTCTGAATTCCGTGTTCCACTACCTTATGATGGCAGCGGTGACCTGGAAGATGTAACAAAATATGGCTGCCTGCACAGCTGTATCGATGCCGAGAGCATGGAAGTACGCTGGCAGATCCAGGTTGATGGTAACCTTGATCTCTGCGCCACAGACTACGAAGGCAAGTACTCTATGGCTTGCTGCTATAACTCAGAAGAGGGCGCAATCCTCTCTGAAATGATGGGCAAAGATCGTGATTGGCTGGTTGTTTTCAACCTCGAGCGCATCGAAGCTGCCATCAAAGCAGGCAAAGGCACCACAATTGGTGACTCCAAAGTGCCTGTACTGGATGGCCGCGGCAAATCTGAGTACACCCTCTACATCCCAGTTCCAAAGAGCCCACACGGTGTAAATGTAGACCCTACCGGCAAATACGCTGTCTGCTCCGGTAAGCTCTCACCCACCGTATCTGTTGTTGAACTGAGCAAGGTTGATCAAGCTTTCGCAGGTAAGATCAAGCCACGCGACTGTGTCATCGCCGAGCCAGAGGTTGGCCTTGGCCCACTTCACACCGCTTTCGACAACAAAGGTAACGCCTACACCTCTATCTTCCTTGATTCTGTTGTTACCAAGTGGAACATCGCCAAGGCAGTAGCTGGCCAGAACCCAGTGATCGAGAAGGTTGACGTTAACTACCAGATTGGCCACATCAACGCCTCCATGAGTGAGACAAAAGATGCCGACGGTAACTGGATGGTTGCGCTGTGCAAATTCTCCAAGGATCGCTTCCTGCCTGTTGGCCCATTCCGCGCAGAGAATGAGCAGCTGTTCAACATCTCTGGCAAGAAGATGAAGATGGTACACGAGGGCGCTGCCCACGCTGAGCCACATGACGCGCTGATCGTTTCACGTGACCTGATCCGCCCTGAAAAGGTCTGGACTCATGAAGATAGCCGCTTCGACTTCGAACGCGAACTGGCTAAAAAGCATGGTGTAAATCTTCAGGCTGCCGCCAACGTCATTACCAAAGGCAACCACACCTATGTCTTCATGGTCGGTATTGCACCTGCATTCTCTCTTCCCAAGTTCAATGTGCCATTGGGCAATACCGTTACGGTTGTATTGACCAACATGGACGGCGTAGAAGATCTCTCTCATGGCTTCTGCCTGACCCAGCACGACATCAACTTCGGCGTTTCACCTAGAGAGACCGCTTCGGTTACTTTTAAGGCCGACAAGAAGGGTGTCTTCTGGTACTACTGCCCATGGTTCTGTCACGCCCTGCATCTTGAGATGCGCGGCCGCATGATTGTCTCTTAAAACAATCTAGCTGACCCCAAACCCGCCCCTTCTTCCTAAGAAGAAGGGGCGGTGTTGTATTAGAATATAAGTAAATGCTAAAGTAGGAGGGTAGCAATTAATATCAGACTCCCTTAATATTCTGCCTGATTGATTTGAGACTTACCCCCTTGCAGCCTCTGCGGCTCATCACAGTAACTCAAAAACAGTTATGTATAACGAATTCTACTAATTCGTCAGGCTATTAGAGACAGACTTCTACCATCATGCCAAAAAACATACTCTTTCAGCCACTTGCATCCCTGTTTTCAGTCATCTTTAGCGCCACCAAAAAAAGCCAGCATCTTCTACTACTACCTATTTTACTGCTGCTTAGCACCACAAGCTGGGCAACCAATGGACTCACTCTAAAGGATGGCAAACCTTTCTGTGAAACCTATAAATGCAGCCATATTCTGCCAAACGCCGACAGCTTTCAGCAATCAAAGACCATCTCCCTGCCTGTCATTGAGGCACTGAAAGGGGGTAAGGCCTTCGCCTATATTTTCCTCTCAACCGACCTGGTTGATATCCCGGCCTACTCCGGCAAACCGATGGTGACCCTCATCGCCATTGACCCCAAAGGCACCATCCTGAATGCAGAGATTGTCCACCACAGCGAACCTATCCTGCTGGTCGGCATCCCCGAGTCTGTACTTGAAGTCTTCATGGCGCAGTACATCGGCAAAAATGTTGCCGATAAATTTGAAATCACCTCTGGCGGAGCACTCAGCCAGGGTGCCGATCAAACAAGCGGATCTCAAGAGAGTGAGATTTTAGAGGTCGGTGGAAACGTCCCTATCGACATGATTACAGGGGCCACCGTAACCGCCCAGGTGATGGATCAAACTCTGATCACCTCGGGTCGTATGGTAGCTCAGGCCCTAGGCATCCTGGCATCCGATGACACTCGCATCGTCACCTGGCATGCCGATTACCAGCCAAAAACCTGGGATGAGCTGGTCGCAGAAGGCAGCATCGGCCACCTTTTTGTCCCCACCGCCGATCTTGTCTCCACTGCTGACAAAAACGAAGCCTGGGTTGATATCTATTTTGCCGACGTAACACAACCTGTTGTTGGCATAAATATGCTGGGTGAATCAGGTTACAACTGGGCTAAGGGGCGCGCAGGTGAAAATGGCAAGATCTTCATTGTCGTCTCCAACGGCAAGGACAACTACAAGGGATCAGGATTTGTCCGCGGCGGTATATTTGAACGGTTCTATTTCCAACAGGGTTTCAATAAATACGTTTTCCGTGATCTCAGTTACGAACACCTCTATGGCATCAAGATAGATGGCGCTCCAAATTTTAAAGAGAGTGGCCTCTTTTTTCTAAAAGAGGAGCATTTTGACTCATCCAATCTCTGGCAGTTTTACTATATTGCCAGCCACCTGACCGGTGAGACCGCTACATCAAAAATCTTCAAGACCTACAGCGCCGACTTTCAGTTTCCTGAAAAGTATTTTGATCTAAAGATCATTGAAAAGGAAAAAGGCCCCACAGTGATTGAGAAGATGTGGAAGATGAAGCTTGGGCAGGTCACACTGCTGGTGCTTTTTCTAGCTTTTACATTCTTCCTATTTATCAGACGCGATCTGATCAGAAGCTCAGCTAAACGATTAGATACGGTGCACATCACCATCCTGACGCTCTCCGTGGTAATCATTGGATTTATATTGAAGTCACCTCCTTCAATGACCCATATCTACCCACTGCTGCACACTTTTGAGGATGGCTTCCAGCTGGATCTCTACCTCTCTGACCCCATCCAGTTTGTCTTCTGGATTGCTATTGCCATAAGTCTTATCTGGTTTGGACGCGGCTGGTTTTGTGGTTGGATCTGCCCTTACGGCGCACTACATGAGCTGAGCCACCGCCTGGCACGAAGCATACTGCCCAAAAAGTACAACTATAACTTCCCACCAAAGATACATGATGTACTGCGGAAGCTACGTTATGTAATCTTCTTCGCCTTGATCGGCATCTCCATGTTCTCTATTGAGATGGCAGAGCGACTGACCGAGGTGGAACCCTTCAAGACAACCTGGTTGGTAGGCATCTTCTCACGCGAATGGTATCTAACCCTCTACTGGTTTGCCCTGTTTGGCATCGGCCTCTTTATCTATCGATTTTTCTGCCGTTATCTCTGTCCACTGGGCGCCCTGTTCTCGCTCGCCAGCTTCTTCCAGATTGATCGGATCAAGCGTTATGATTTCTGTGACACCTGCAATGTCTGCGAAGTCAGCTGTGACTCCATGTCCATCAATCACAAGGGAGAGATCAACCGCTATGAGTGTTACTCCTGTTTCGAATGTGAACAGGCCTATCACGACAATGAGGTATGCCCTCCCCTCGTCTACCTAAAGAAAGGCAAGCTAGAGAGGATAAGTGAGGCAGACCTGAAAACAATCCAAGAGCGGTTGAAAAACTCAAAAAAACCGCAGGGCGGTTGCGGGAAAGGTAATACTTGATAACCCTGCTCTACCCTCACCATCAAACCTCAAGGTTCAATAGCGACACACTGACCAGCCCTTATTTAAACAGGCTGGTCAGCATTATCTCATTCCTGTTGCTGTTTTTTGCAGCCACCGTTCTACCTCGCAGCCTCATCGCAGCTGATCTCCATATTCCCAGCGAACAGTTTCCCACTATCCAGGCAGCCATATCAGCCGCCAATGATGGCGATAGCCTCTATATTTCACCTGGCATTTTTCAAGAGAGTATCACTATTGATAAGGAGCTCTCTTTGATTGGCAGTCCGGACAACAAATCTGTCATCGATGGATTAGGAAAGGGCAAAGTCATCACAATAACCAGTCCAAATATCCATATTTCTGGATTAGAGGTGCGACACAGCGGCGATATTATTGAGGACTCTGATGCCTGCATCTATGTCACCAAAAAAGCCGCCAATGTAAAACTGGATGGCAACTCACTTGAACAATGTGCCTTTGGCATCTGGATCAACGGCAGCCACAGCCCCATCGTGACAAACAACACAGTCACCGGATACCAGAAAAAATTCCTCTCCGACCAAGGCAATGGTATCCATATCTGGAACATCAAAAATGGCTTGGTTAAAGGAAACCGGGTATTTGGCGTACGCGATGGCATTTACCTGTCGAATACAGGCACATCATCTATCGAAGATAATGTTATGGACAATGTACGCTTTGGCATCCACTACATGTATAACGACAACAACCGGGTAACCGGCAATACCACCTGCAACTCCACGGTTGGACAGGCCATGATGTTCTCAAAACGGTTGGTTATCAGTAACAATGCTGTCATCAATAACCGAGATCACGGTCTGATGCTGCGTGCCATTTACGACTCTAAGATTGATGGCAATATTGCTTATGGCAATAATAAAGGCATCTTCAGCAACGACTCCGACTTTAATGAGATCACCAACAACTGGGTTGAGAACAATGCCATTGGCATCAATGTAATGGCCAGTGGTGAAGACACCAAGGTAATTGGCAATAATTTTGTATCAAACCCGGTACAGGTGCTCTTCTCCTGGCGCTATTCACTCTATTGGCACAATGAAGAACAGGGCAACTACTGGAGTGACTATCTCGGCTGGGACTATGATGGTGATGAGGTAGGCGACAAGATATACTACGCATCAAATCGGATGGATTATCTGATGCACCGCCATCCAAAAATGAGGCTCCTTGCATTGAGTCCGGTTATTCAGCTTCTACAGAACCTTGAATCCCGCTTTCCTGTACTGCGGGCAGCCAGCGTTATTGATAAAAAACCAGCCATGCGACCAACAATACCAACACCAAGCCAAATCTCTTCACCCGAACAGGCATGCCTGTAGATATGCCCTTGTCTCAAGCAGCACCTATTCTATCCCTATCCAAGGTACGCAAAAACTTCCCTGGCAAAGAGGTTTTAAAATCCATTGACTTGCACATTGCACCAGGAGAGTTGATTGCATTAGTTGGAAATAATGGTCAGGGCAAGACAACGCTGATGAAATTGATTCTTGGTCTGCTTACACCAGATGAAGGCAAGATTCTAATCAAGGGCGAAGTGGCCGCTTCATCACGCACAACAAACCAAAAAGCGCTCTTTGGTTATCTGCCAGAGACTACTGCTTTTTATCCAAACCTAACCGGCCTGGAGACACTGCATTACCTATCATCACTCAAGCAGGGAGCGCCTTCCAGGATAGATGAGGTGTTTGCAATCGTAGGTTTAGAGCACGCAAAAAAGAACCGCGTAAAAACCTATTCGAAAGGAATGAAGCAACGCCTTGGGCTTGCCCAGGCCCTGCTTGGCAACCCCAAATTACTACTACTCGATGAGCCTACAAATGGTCTAGACCCTTCTGGCATCCATGAATTCTACCAAATCCTTAGTCGACTCAAAGAAGAGGGCGTTGCTATATTAATGTCCAGCCATCTACTTGCCGAGATTGAACCCAGATCAGATGCCCTGGCACTACTTAAAGATGGCATTATAAGGGCTCATGGTACTGTCGATGAACTCATCAGCTCCGCCGAGCTGCCCAGTATTATTAAATTTCAAAAAGGTCTAAGTTTTAACGAAGCAGCTTTAGATCAAATACTCAAACAGCACACCGCAGAAAAGTCCTTTCTTGAGCATACGGAGACCGTTGTACTCACTTGTCATCCCCCTCATAAGCAGGCACTGCTATTTGAATTACTCTCTACTGACAAGCTAATCACAAAACTTATCGTTAACGACCCAGGTCTCGAAGAGCTATTTCTGCAATTAAACAGTGATCTAAAAGCCTCCTAATACCTTAAAATGTCTACACTCACCATCCTATTTGCAATAGCACGAAAAGAATTCATCGACCATTTACGCAATGGTTGGATCATTGCTGTTGGCTTGGCCTTTGCTGTTTTCTCCTTCCTCATTGCCTTTGTTGGCTTTGGATTTACCGGTGCAGTCGGCATTGGCCAAGAACAGAGCACCCTCTTCAGCTTGATCAACCTGGTAATCTATCTTGTCCCTCTGCTTGGACTACTGCTGAGTTATGACGGAATAGCCGGTGAACATGAAAGAGGCACCCTTGATCTATTACGAAGCTATCCATTTAAAACCACTCTTTTACTCTACGGTAAATGGCTCGGATTATTTATGGTGCTTGTCGCCACTCTGATTGTTGGATTAACCGCCCCAGCAGCTGTATCTATTTATAGCGGACACACTCTGCAAGCCTGGACACTGTTACTAATTACATCTGTTTGGATTGGTGCCGTCTTTATCTCCATCGCTATCATGTTCTCCGTATTGATTTTAGATCGCGGTAAACTTATCGCTATCGCCATAGGCATATGGCTACTGTTTGTTGTGTTATTTGATCTCGGCATCATTGGCATTTTGGTCTCTACAGAAGGTGACGTGCCCATGACCCTGGTCAATCTCCTCTTTTATCTAAATCCCACCGCACTCTATCGCCTTCTGTCCATTGATCTCATGATGGATGAAGCTATGATTCAACAGCTTGGACTAATGGGGCAAATACCTCCAACACCTGCACTTATTGCCGCCATTACTGCCTGGACCATCATCCCCACAATTATTGCGGGATGGCGCATTCGCATTCTAGAAAAATAAAACAGGATCAAAAGATGGGTAAACGCCACCTCACTACTATTTCATCCTTGTTAATTGCACTTGCACTCTTCAGCGGCTGTAGCGAAAACAACAGCACAAACACCGTGAGCACACCTGCAGATCTTACGCGTGATGAAGTATGCATGCTGGACGGCATGATTTTACTTGACCATCCAGGGCCTAAAGGGCAGGTCATTTTTAAAAACAACGAACAGCACTTTTTTTGTGACACCAAAGGATTGATCTCAACCCTCTATGATCAAAGCTATAAGATGAAGATCAAGCAGGCATTTGTGCAAGATTTTGGAGCGCGCAAATGGGGCAGCTATAACGACAATTGGATCGATGTAAAACAGGCTTTTTTTGTAATGGACAGCAGCCAGTTTGGTGCCATGGGGCCAACCTTAGCTACATTTAGCAGCCGCTCCGATGCCGAAATTTTCATAAAAGAGTTTGGTGGATCAGTGCTAGCCTTTGATGAACTCTCCGAAGAGAAATTTGAAGCCTATCAAAAACGCATTCGCCAGCAGCTGAGAGACGCCATTGGAAACATCTCGACTACTAATGAAGCGGCAGCCCACCAACATAATTAGAAGAGGCGCTGCCGCCTCTTCAGGTCATACCTTTAAAAGAGCAACATAAGCCTACTTAGAAATCGCCCTTAACAAACTAAGCATCATGATCCACATTCTCTTTGGGCGGCTCATGATTGCCTGCACGCCACTCCCATGGCATAACAAATTTGGCACGCCATAACCCCTGCCTCAGAGTACGCGCAGCACCCTGGACGCGCTTATATTTATCACTTTGCGCTGGGTCGTACACAGCCCAACCACCGAGCACCGCCTGCTCATTGATATCAATCCGCTGGGGCGCCTCACCAACCCAGCAGGTTGCCATCAAAATTCCCTTGTCATTTGTTCCCTGACCTTCACAGCTTAGTGGATTATGAGCAATCAACTTTGACAGCTTTTCCGCCGCGACCACTCCACAACGGAATTTAAAGTACTTCTTTTTAGTAAAGCAGACCTGATCCAAATCCGGTGCATCCAAATCCTGTAGAATCACCTGCTGACCATTGATTTCGAGGGTTTTACCATCAATAATCTTAGCCTCACCTTTTACAATCCACGTATCCCCAAACGCTATGCAAGGGACAAGCAGCAAGGCCGCTATACTGGTTGATACCACACGCAATGATTGAGTCATTACAATACCTCTAAAGAACAACATTAAAAATAGATTGGCGTACTTTCAAACCGCACCAGCAGTCAATTTGCACACACATTAAGTCACTATCAAGCCAAAGAAATTTAAGCTCTGGAGGCTGTTAGCTGCTGCAACACAAAGAGTGAAGCAGTAAATAATAAAAGAGCCCCACCCTGATGAGCCGAAGCCAAAGGAATAGGCACATGGAGCAGCAAAGTTGAAATACCCAGCGCCACCTGTAGAAGAAGCGCACCGAGTAGCAGATGCATTCCCAAGCGTATCCTGGGAGTTAGCTCAAAGAGTTTCGTATGCCACCAAAATACCAGCACTGAAAAAAACAACAGTGTAGCCAAAACCCGATGATCAAACTGAACTGTGGCAATATTCTCAAAAAAATTCAGCCATACGGGCTCAAGCCGAAAAATACCATCAGGTATCACCTGCCCATTCATTAGAGGGAAGGTATTGTAGGCAAAGCCAGCTTTTAACCCTGCCACAAAACCACCTGATAAAAGCGTAATAAAAATCAAAATAGTGATAATGCGAGAGTAGCCTAATATTTGGACGCTATCGCTGGAGCGGCCTTCTGGTTCATTCTTAAAAAAAAGACCTAATGCCACCCAAAAAATATAACCATAAACCACAACGGCCAGCCCAAAATGAGCGGTCAACCTATATTGACTTACATGGGGATTGTTTACCAGTCCACTTTTCACCATGTACCATCCTAGCAATCCTTGTAGACCGCCTAATATAAACATTCCTACCAACTTAGGCGTGAGCGAGCGCCCAACTCGGCGCGTAGCAATAAAAAACAGCATTGGAATAAAAAAGAGTATGCCAATTAGTCGCCCCAAGATGCGATGCGAATACTCAAACCAGAAAATTGACTTAAACTCTTCCAGGTTAAAATGGGAATTTTTCTTTATGTACTCTGGTGACTGCTGATAGAGCTGAAAAACTGACTCCCATTCGACCTGATTCATAGGTGGAAGCACACCAGTAATTGGTTCCCACTTCACCATCGAAAGCCCCGAACCCGTCAGACGCGTAACCCCGCCAAGCAAGACCATGGCAAAAATGGCAATACAACAAATGAACAGCCAGATCGCAATAGGTCGCTGGTTTGTGGTAGATTCCATAGATTCAACTCTGCCCTTGTGGTCAATCTTAAATAATAAAGATCGGCGATGTTACCAAATAGAGCTTTAATGGCAAGCAAACACCTACTAATAAGTTGACAAAAAAAGTAGGTTAAAATCTGCGACAAATTGACACAGATCAAAAGCAAACGGTACGACCGATGATTTAATGCCCAGGAACCTGAAAATGGGTCGCTGTGGCGTTAATTCCCCTTTGTTTTTTAGGGGCTTTTCAGACACTTACCAAAGCACAAATGGTTTCCAGAACTCGCTGATTTAACAGCAATAATTGATGGGGAACGGAGTTGCTTTCTTCAGTATCCAGGCTATATTTAAGCCTGAAGTTGATTGACCTGACTAAGAAAGCCATGTGTTCTATCACCCAACCGGGGTAGTATGCAGACAACACAGCGAAAATTAATTGCCGGTTTACACCATATTCACAACAACATATAAGGAGACAGCCCATGGCTGACGAAAACAAACCCGATGAGCAGGAAGATGAAAACATCTCTCCTTGGCAACAAATTATCGAAGATCCATTTCTGCTGCTTTTCATATGCGTAGCAATGCCTACCGTGTTCTACACGCTGTGGGGAGTCATGGAAGTCGCCACAATACCTACCGCTCCATACTAATAACGCGGCTAAGTAACAACATTTTTCATTAATAGAGAGGGGAGTAACGCATGACTTCATTTATGCCTCCAGCCCAGAAGAACTGGTGGGCCGTGCCGGTAGGCCGCCAAGAGATCGTCTGGATCGGTATCGCGCTGGTTTGGTGTCTGATTATGTTTTTCATGATGCCTTATTGGCACATGTATGGTAAGCAGAACATCTCCAACGAAGGCTACCGTGTAACGCCAATCAAGTACCAAGCAAAAGTCAACGAGATGATTGAGAAGTACAAGGTACGCGAAGTAGGGGCCATGAAAATCCCCGTAGTCGCACCACCTGCTGGTGCCGATGTCTATCTGATGGCACGTCTCTGGCAGTGGTACCCAATGCTGGAACTTAAAAAAGACGAAACCTACCGTCTTCACATTGCCTCCATCGACTGGAACCATGGCTTTTCCTTGCAGCCTGTCAACATTAACATTCAAGTCGTCCCTGGCTACGAAATGGTCTTGAACGTAACGCCTGATAAAGCGGGTGAGTACACGATTGTCTGCAACGAATATTGCGGCATTATGCACCATACTATGCTGGGCAAGATCTGGGTGAAGGAGTAATAAATAATGGCACAATTTAGACAATGTCCTGACACAGGACTGTTTTTCCACAAAGAGGCAGAAAACCTCATGAAGGCCAATGCTGTGGCGGGCGCGGTATGCCTGCTGATTGCTGGTGTTCTTGCTCTTCTGGTTGTTTTGACTCGCTGGCCTGCAGTTCACTTGCTGCCTGCTGACGCCTTCTACATGGTGCTAACCGCCCATGGTATCTGCGCACTGATCTTCTGGGTCATCTTTTTTGAGATGGCTATCCTGTACTTTGCAGGCTCCACGCTGCTTCGCAGCCGACTGGCGACACCTCGCTGGGCATGGGCAGGCTTTGCACTGATGATCATTGGTTCCATCATGACTCTGGTTGCCGTCTTCCAAGGCAACTCTAGCGTTATGATGACCTCATACGTTCCGATGCGTGCAGCACCTAGCTTCTACCTGGGCTTAATCCTGTTCGCTGTTGGCGCACTGATCGGCTGTTTTGTCTTTCTTGGCACCTTGGTTGTCGCTAAGAATGAGAAAACCTATGAAGGCTCCATTCCTCTGGTCACCTTCGGTGGTGTAGTAGCTTGCTGTATTGCAATCTTCACCATCGCATCTGGTGCTGAAATCCTGATCCCAACATACCTGTGGTCTATCGGCTATATCAGCCACATCGATCCTGCTATGTACCGTGTTATCTGGTGGGCACTGGGTCACTCATCACAGCAGATCAACGTTTCTGCTCACGTGGCTGTTTGGTACCTGATCGCCGGTGTTGTTTTCGGTGCTCGCCCAATGTCTGAGAAGGTCAGTCGTGCAGCATACCTGCTCTACATCTTCTTCCTGCAGCTTGCTTCTGCTCACCACCTCCTGACTGATCCAGGCATCAGCTCTGATTGGAAAGTTTTCAACACCTCATACGCTATGTATCTGGCTGTTCTGGCTTCCATGATCCACGGTCTGACCGTACCTGGCGCCATCGAGGTTGCACAGCGCAAGAAAGGCCTGACCAACGGTGCTTTCGAATGGTTGCGTAAGGCACCATGGGGTAACCCAGTCTTCTCCGGTATGTTTATCTCTCTGGTAGGCTTCGGCTTCCTGGGTGGTATCTCTGGTGTGGTTATGGGTACAGAGCAGATCAGTATCATCATCCACAACACCATCTACGTACCTGGTCACTTCCACGCAACGGTTGTAATCGGCACTACCATGGCCTGGATGGCACTGACCTACCTACTGATTCCAGTACTGTTCCGTCGCAAGATGATCCTGCCTAAGGTCGCACAGGCGCAGCCTTATGTCTTCGGTCTTGGCATGTCACTGGTTGCTATCTTCCATATGGCTGCTGGCACCCTGGGTGTTGCACGTCGTCACTGGGATATGGGCTTTGCTGGTAACCCACTGGGCTTCGAATACCCTGCTACTGCTTACCTGTTGATGGGTATTGCTGGTGTCGGTGGTGTTATCGGTGTTATCGGCGGTGCAATGTACTTGATTGTCACCGTTGGCTCACTGATCTTTGGTGAGAAGCTTCAAAAAGAAGCTGGCTTACTACAGAGCTTTGGTGTTCCTCTAGCTGACTCAGCCTACTCCACTGAGAAGCCTGAGCGTCTGCCAATGGCCCCTGCTGAAGCAGTGGAAAGTCATCATGACCATAGCGAGTTCGAAGCACCAGGAACCTTCATCCTGGCAATCGTACTACTGGTAAGCTTCGTGGTTTATTACTTCATTAACTGGAAGTATCTGTCCGAAGTCTGGCCTATGTCTTAATAGGCTCTAAGGAACGGGGCGAATCCAATTTGGGTTCGCCCCGTTTTTTTCCGATTTTTTTTGAAGTAGATAGGCAGATAAAATGGTATATTATTTGACTCATCTAAAAGCATTATTTCAAATCTCGTAAACGGCAGCAGTTAAACCCACACATGGTCAAGCAACTTATCAATCTGTTAAAGCTACGTATCGGCGTTATTATGTCCGTTACTGCCGTTGTTGCGATGGCCGTTACGCCAGGACAGCCTGTTGCTGGCTGGGAAATTGCCATACTTGCACTCACTGTACTTATTGCTGCAGGTGGCGCTGGCGCATTCAATCAATATTACGAGACGGACCTTGATGTCAAAATGAAACGGACGCAGGGGCGCCCCTTCATCAATGGCGACTTCCAACACAACCGCCTTTGGTTGTTTTTCATCGCTGGTCTGGTAGTTGCTGGCGTAGCCGGCGCTGGCTTTGCCCTCAACGGCATGGCTGCCTTGTATATCTTCCTTGGTGCCTTCTTTTACGCAATTGTATACACCGTCTTACTCAAGCGTCGGACTTGGCTCAACATCGTTATCGGTGGCGCATCCGGGAGCTTTGCTGTACTGGCTGGAGCAGCCGTCGTCGATCCTAGCGGGATTGGCCCCATACCGGCTCTGCTCGCCGCTGTTCTTTTTCTTTGGACACCTTCCCACTTTTGGAGTTTGGCTATCGCCAGGCATGACGATTATGCTGCTGCTGGCGTACCTATGCTACCTGTTGTCGTTGGCGATCAAACCGCTGCCAAAGCAGTGCTTTTCAACACCCTGGCCCTGGTTAGCATCTCCATTTTGCCCTTCTTTTTTGGCCTGAGCTGGATCTACCTTTTAGGTGCTGTTTCAGGCGGTGGCTATTTCATCTATCGCAATATTCAGCTGGTGAACGACACTTCACGTAAGGTAGCGATGACAAGCTTTTTTGCATCACTCGTTCAGCTAGGTCTTTTATTGCTGTGCGCCGTACTGGATGTCAGCTTGCTCGGTTGAACCTGAATTCATGAACTCATGCACCCTACGAAATTCATTATCACTGTTTTTTTCATTATCCTGGGCTTATCAAGCATAGCACTTGCTGAACCACCCACAATAACGCCATCACCTAGCTCTGCTGATTCTGCCGCTCCCGAGTTTGACCACAAAATCGCCTTAAAAACCAGCCAACAGGCTATCGGTAATAAACTAAGCAACCATCGGTTCATGTCCAGCACAGGCGGCGTGCTCTCCATGCAGGAGCTGCAAGGTAAACCTTTGATCATTAGCTTGGTCTATACCAGCTGTTTTCACACCTGCCCCATGACCATCCGCAATCTGGCCAAGGTTGTGGAAAAGGCCAAGGATGCCCTGGGCGATCAATCGTTCAACGTTGCCTTAATCGGCTTTGATGTTGAGAATGACACGCCTAGTACCATGCGCTATTTTGGCCGCCAGCAGGATGTCGATGGAGATGACTGGAAACTGCTCAGCATGGATGAAGCGACCAGGGATCTGCTGATCAAAGAGTTGGGATTCATCTATTTTCCATCACCGCGTGGGTTTGATCATCTTGTGCAATCTACCGTGATTGATGCTAATGGCGTTATCTACCGGCAGGTCTATGGAGAGGTCTTTGACACTCCTCTACTCATCGAGCCATTAAAGGATCTGGTATTTGGCCGCACATCGACTGCAGATTCCCTGATTGACGATATCGTAAACAAAGTAAAACTCTTTTGCACCACATATGACCCTATACGCGATGCATATGTTTTTGATTACTCGTTGTTTATTATGATCCTAGTGGGATTATCCGTAATCGTTCCAGGTGTTAATTTTGTTATATGCGGATGGAAGCGCACTGCGCGGTAGCCCTTAGCCCAAAGCTAATACCGCAATTGAGTCTCAACCCGCAATACTGAAGAGCCTTTTAACTCAAGAATGGCATTCATATAAGCACAATGAAAATCAAATGACGGATTCATCAGCAAATGGTAATATAGCCGCCATTAATTCCCGAGTAAATTGATCAACTTTTTATTAGCTCATTTGCCCACCGTTTGAAACACCAAAACGCGAGGATCATACAATTGAAATCAAGCGCTAACCCTATTAAACGTGGCTACTTATACCTCGAAGAGTGGTTTAACCTCTCATTTGGTGAAAAATGGAACCCGCTCTATCATCTTGGTTCTTTAACCTTCTTTTTCTTTTGGATAGCACTGGTCTCTGGACTCTATCTATACATTTTCTTTAATACCACTGTATCTCATGCGCATGAGTCACTTGAGATCATAATGAATGAGCACCCGCTTGGGATAGGCATCCTTATGCGCGGCCTACATCGATACGCCTCCGATGCCGCCATATGCACCATCATCCTGCACATTTTTAGAGAGTTCTCCCAAGATCGCTACCGTGGTACCCGTTGGTACTCCTGGTTTACCGGCATCCCCACCCTCTGGATGGTAGTGATGTTTGGTATCACTGGATACTGGATGGTATGGGATGAGTTGGCTCTATATGTATCAATGAGCGCATCTCATCTGCTTGATGCCCTGCCTATCTTTTCTGATTCAATGGCTAGAAACTTTTTGCCAGGTAACCTGAGTGACCGTTTCTCTACACTCCTAGCCTTCATGCATCTGCTTGGCCAACCCATGTTCATAGTATTTATGATGTGGTTCCACGTCCGTCGCCTATCTAACGTTGAGATAACTGCCCCTAAAGGGCTTGCCATCGGTGTCCTGATTGCATTATGTGTGCTCTCTATATTTGTACCTGCAACCAGTCATGCGCCTGTAGATCTTGGAAAGGTGCCTGCTGAACTCCAAATAGATTGGTTTTACCTCAATATCTTCCCTCTGCTCCAATATTGGTCTCCTGGCCAAATCTGGCTATTGGTTGGCGGCATCACCATCTTTATGATGTTCATGCCCTGGCTACCAAAGAAGAACGAAGGTGCTGTCGCAGTAGTAGACCTGGATCACTGCAACGGCTGCGCCCAATGCATTACCGATTGTCCCTTTGATGCTATCAGCCTGCAACCCCGCACCGATGGAGCAAAATGGGAAAATGAAGTAATTGTCAATCCAGAATTATGCTCTGCATGCGGTATCTGTACAGGCTCATGTCCATCATCCAACCCATTCCGAAAAGTAACTGAAGACGGGGGTGGGCTAAAAACTGGTATCGACATGCCTGATCTCACGCTGGATAAGTTTAAACAGCAGACTGATGAAGCACTGGCAAAATTAACAGGGGACACCAAGATCATGGCCTTCGGATGCAAGAATGGCTATGATATCGAAGCTTTTAGTGCACCCAATGTAGGTACCGTGCATCTCTTTTGCACCGGCATGATGCCTGCCTCCCTTGCAGAATATGCACTCAAAAACGGTGCCGATGGCGTTGCCATTTCGGGATGTCGTCATGGTGATTGTTTCTACCGCTTTGGTAACCATTGGATGGAACTCAGAATCCATGGCGACCGAAAGCCCGCCCTCCGTTCCAGAGTCGATAAAGATCGTATCAGAATCCTCGGTGGTGCCGAGACAGATGGCAAAAAACTTCACAAAGACTTCAAGGCCTTTCATGAATCGATTGCTGTAAAAAAGACAACACCTTCTGCGACCTCAACCAGGGAGGTAAGTCATGACTAACAACCCAATAGTTCGTTATCTGCTTCAGGCTGTTAATCTTGCTCTTTTTATGTGGCTAATTGCTTCATTCTCATCTGGCCCTACTGTTAGGCAACTTGAAGAAGGAATGGCTGTGGTCACTCTGGCCTTTGGCCATGCCGGCCAACCCGTCCGCGACTGCCATGTACGCACCCCAGAAGAGTTGGCAGCACTAGCCCCAAATATGCGTGCTCCCCTGGACTGCCCTCGTGAACGCTCCACACTCCATATTGAACTTTATATGGACGGCAAACTCGTTCATGACCTCACAGCACCACCCCCAGGCGCCTTTAAGGATCAGGGTGTAGATATATACGAAAATGTCACAGTACCTGTTGGTCACCATACATTTACTGTACGCATGAAAGATAACGATCAGAGTGACGAATTCATCTACAGCAATGATTACACCGTCAGCTTAACAGCTGCTCAGCTGCTGTTTATTGACTTTAGCCAGCAGGAAAACGGGTTTATCTTTAATTAAATGACTGAACACTTCTCTCTTGATATCTCTGCGGATCGTACGATCCGCAGACAGACCACCGCTTGGCTTATTCTTGCCCTTGGCTCCTTAGTCATTGGCGGCCTGTTTGTTGTCCTCATTGTCCTCTCCCGCACACCGGGCATTCAAGACATCATCCCTTGGCTAGATTTTTTTAAGACTGCCCTCGTTGTGCATGTCGATATGACCGTTCTGGTCTGGTTTCTCGCCTTTGCAGGGATTTTTTGGAGTCTGAACAACAACGGCAGCTGCACCAGCTGTGGCTGGCCCCCCATCATTCTCGCTGCTCTTGGCATGCTTGGGATTACTGCAGCACCCTTTCTGGGCGCAGGCGACCCACTGATGAACAACTATGTTCCAGTGCTACAGGATCCCATATTTTTTGTGGCTCTTGGTATCTTCGGTCTGGGTTTTACGCTACAGATTTTGAATGGTCTTATCCATTCCAACCCTGTCGGCAAATTCATGGATGGTAGTGCTGCGCTCCGTTTTGGCCTCTACACTGCGTTGATTGCAGCCCTACTCTCAATGATGTCTATTGGCTGGTCGTACACGATGATGCCAGCAGAGATTGAAGGTCAACACTATTATGAGCTGCTGTTTTGGGGGGGAGGACATGTTATCCAGTTTACCCACACCCAACTCATGTTTGTGGCCTGGCTATGGTTGGCAACCGTCTCAGGCGTCACAGTCAAAGCCAACCCGCGCATCATCCTTCTACTCTTTGCCATTGGTGCCATGCCGGTTTTATTTGCACCTGTCATCTATCTCACCTATCCGGTTGAGGATCCAGGTTACGCCATTACCTTCACCTGGCTAATGAAGTACGGCGGCGGCCTTGCTGCACTCCCAATAGGCCTTATCCTCATCACCTCACTTTTGAGTGCTGATAAGGCATCTGATGTCTACCGGGCTGAGCGTTCTGCATTGATCTTCTCAATCCTGCTATTTGGCACAGGTGGAATCATCGGCTTTATGATTACCGGCAGTAATGTGCGCGTACCTGCCCACTACCATGGCTCAATTATTGGCGTCACTATGGCCTTTATGGGGATCACCTACTACCTCTTGCCACGCCTTGGCTTTCGCAAGCCGATGGGGAAATGGGCGCTAAGACAACCCGCTATCTATGGCACAGGCCAGATGATCTGGGTGTTAGCTATGGCCTATACAGGCGGCCATGGTGTTCAGCGTAAAACAGCAGGGGCCGCTCAGGGACTAAAGACCATGCCAGAGTATATTGCGATGGGCCTGATGGGAATCGGCGGGATTGTCGCCATCACTGGAGGAATTATCTACTTGGTTGTTGTCTACAAGGCCATGCGACCTGAAAAAACAGCCACTGCTTGAAGCCAATCACTTACCAGAAAAACAGAGGCCACGTGCAACCAGCACGTGGCCTTTTTTCATTTACTCTTCAACTTCAAGCGGGGGAAGCGCTGGTGAGCGCAGAAGCTCAGGCTTTTCCTCAGGTTGTGGTACGCCTTGCTCTGTTGTTGTGGCTTCCGGCCCAGTTGGCAACACATCGCCAAAGAAGTGCTGTATGCCTTCAAAGACCGATACCGACAGCAGCATAATGATCATAAAGAAGACGATATTCCTGCTCGCAAATGGTTTTCCTCGCCACTTCTCAAGTCCAAACAATATCTTATCTGACAGCACATAAAGCGCAATCGCTGTCACGGTGTACATAAGGATTTGCAGCATAATTTCTTTTCGCCTCTTAATTTCAGATTTCTTGGACAGGAATCAGCCTACCCAACAACACAGAACTATCAATCTAATATGGGTTTATATTACGGCCGCCTATCTTACGACAGACCGACCAGGGGTGGATAGATATGAAAGGCCATAAGGTAGACGATAACACCACTTACGCAGACATATAACCAGATTGGGAACGTCCAGCGTGCTATGCGCTTATGGCGCTCAAAGCTACCTCTCAAAGCATGAAAGGCCGTAATAATCACCATCGGCACAATTAGGGCAGCAAGAATGACGTGGGTTGCCAGAATTGTAAAATAGATTGGGCGTACTCCGCCCTCTCCTGCAAATTTAACATTGCCTACCTGGCTGTGATAAGTCAGATACGAAATCATAAACAGCGCTGATACTACCAATGCTGCAATCATAAACTTCCGGTGCACAGCCCGATTTTGCTGACGAATATTGTAGTATGCAATACTAATAAGGCACACCGTTGTAATATTCAATGCTGCTTGCAGATGCGGTAGCACGGGAATAATGTCCACTACGGCTCCTCACTCTTACTGTCTGTGCCAGATTTAGGCTTTCTTTCATGCTTTTTCCATTCTCGCCATAGCAACCAAAAGAACACGACCACCAAAACACCGTTCACAATAATTGAGCCAAAGACGATACCTGGCATATCTCGCGCTTCTTCATTAAACATCTTCTTCTCTGGCTCTGCTTTTCCAAAATCTGCTGTTGAAGCAGCGACTATCTCAGGCTTGGCCATATCACCAACGGCAGCCTGCTCCCCGTCACCCCATACCAGTGAACTCATCAGCAAAAGGACTGCAACAGAAAAATATTTAAGCTTCCAAGAGAAGGGATGCAGCAAATTATTTGAGTAACACATGAGAAGTTTACCTGGAGCCCACAGGGCACAGAGTTGTATCAAATATCAGAATTGCAGTTTGGGCCGGGCATGATGCCAAAACAAATTATTTCTGGAACTTTAAAATCTCCAGATACTGTTCAGTCATTGCTTTGGGTTTGTGTGGCGTGGAGAAGGCTCCATGCACACGCTGCTGAGGGCCAATCAGATAGATAGAACCAGTATGGTTCACCTGGTAAGCTCCATCTTCAGTGGGCTCTTCTTTAACATAGCCTGCACTGAGCTGACGAGTGAACTTATCAATCGCCTCAACTGATCCCGTAGCCCCAATAAAGTTTTCATCAAAATAAGCTACATATTTGGCAATGTGCTCTGGCGAATCACGGTCTGGGTCTACTGAGACAAAGATGATTTGTGTATTCGCTTGAACCTGAGGATGTTTTGCAAGGTTGTCATAGACTGCTTTCATAACAGAAAGCGTCATTGGGCAAACGTCCGGACAACTAGTATAGCCAAAAAATAGTAGCGTCCAGTTGTCTGCCAGCTGCGTTAAATCAAGCGTACCCCCACCTGCTTTAAGCAACTCGAAGGCTGTCAGCTGTCGAGGTTCTGGCCAGAGCACAGCTTGTAACTCGGCAGGTACCGTCTTTTGTGCGGGGGGTTTCAATAAAAAAACCGATGCAAACAGCACAATGATAATGCCAACGCTGATCAATGCCTTCAGCGGGCTGCTTTTTACCTCAGCATTCATACTTTGGAGATCTCACAGAAAGTTAAACAACAACATCCACTACGATTATCCACTAGATACCTGGATGCGCCAAGCAGACTATTACGTACAACAATGCTATTAAAGTAACAGCGGGCATCTCAACACCTACCAGACGTACATTCTTGCTAAGTCAGCAACTATCAAAACCAAGGCAGTATATAACACTACATTCTGGATATAGGTTTTGACCAATATGGATTTAATCCGGGCATCCAGCTCTTTGGTTGCCGCACCCCGCTTTGATTCTGGCATTTCTTTTATTGCCAGGTAACTCTCTTTTTTTATTCTTATTAGATCCACTCCCTGAGTTATGCAAACAACCAAAATGGCCATGCCAATCCCATTTGGCGTATAAGTAAAGTACATAGGGCCAAGCCAGCCCATCAGTGCATGCATCAGTAGGTTCCACACCATAATTGTTACCGCTTTGCTGTTATCTAGCTACTAATTCTAACTTGTTTCATCAAATCAGGACGAAAAAAAAGCCCGCCGAGAGGCGGGCTTTTTCCATGGTTACAATACCATTAACGGCAAACTGCACCTTTTGAACGAACAATCTGGTAAGCACGACCAAGATAGCCGAAAGGAACACTCCACACATGCACCATACGTGTGAATGGAAACACCAGAACCAATGTCATGCCAAAGAACATGTGCAGCTTATAAACAAAGCTCACATCTTTCAGCAGCGTTGGATCTACGCTCAATGTCACGATGCTCTTGATGTACTCAGACAAAGCAATCATTGTTGAGGCATCGGCATGGCTGGCATGATACATAGAGGCTGGAATAGTCATCAGGCCCAGGAAAGCTGTTGCAGCGATCCAAAGGATCACAAAGCTATCCCGACCACGGCTAACCGCCTTAACTCGCTCTACCGTCATGCGACGCTTTGCAAGCAATCCAGCACCCGCTAATGCAGCGATACCAAATATCATACCCGCATAGATAGCGATATTTTGGTGTGCCACATCACTGATTCCAAATGCCAGGAACCAGCTATGGGGTGTTATTAGACCTACGAAATGTCCCAGAAAAATCCCAATCACACCAACATGAAACAGATTGCTATACAGACGCATATTGGTGTTATCAAGCAACTGACTTGAGTCAGCCTTCCAGGTGTATTGCTCACGGTCAAATCGAATCCAGCATCCAACCGCGAAAATGGTACCCGCAAGATACGGATAGGCTCCAAATATAAAATCAGACATCTTTACGCTCCTCAGGCTGCCTGGGCTAAACGCCCACGGTTTTCAATGATTCGAAGCACCCTTGCATAAGGGCTTTCGACTTTTTCTAGATTTTCAGCAATCACAGTTACGACCTTACTGGCATCCCCTAAAAAGACCCGGGCCTGCATATCATCCAGAGTTGATACATACTCTAGAATCAATGGCAGGAAGTCTGGAATCTCTTTAGCATCAACTGCCAAACCATTGGCCTTATAGTGCTCATTAAGGTCAATGAGAGCTGGACCACGTCCGCGATCATCACCAAATAGGTGATGAGTCAGATGTAAATCATGCTCAGGTGTCATATCAAACGTCACAACATAGTTCTGCTGCAAACCTATCAAGTCATGGATTTGCATCCATGCGATAAGATCCATCATGCCTTTGCGCTCTGTCTCATTGATATCTTTATCAGCTTTAATCGTATCGATTATTGCCGAAAAATTCTCAACGAGCTCTGCCGTCGGATAATCCAACAAGCGCGACAATATTGTGTATATACGCATTTATATACCCTCTATATTTACGCTTTGGATTTAGGCCGTTCCTGTATGCCCATCGGAGTTACCGTGCGCTTACGTGGAGCAGGGAAGAGTGTGGCATCATCCTGACCAGGTTTTTCACCATGCGAGCTGATGTTGCCAGCTGAGAAGCCATTCTGACCCTGGAAGCCATAAGGATCATCATTGCGAATCTCTTCATGACTGGTAGGAATAACAAAACGATCTTCGTAGTTGGCAATACCCAGATAACGATACATCTCTTGTGCTTGGTCTTCCGTAAGACCCGCAGACTGTAGAACCGCTAGATCAGCCTTTTTCTCAACAGCAATTGAACGCTGGTAGCTACGCATAGCCAGCATACGATTGATTGCACTCAGGATTGGAGCCTCATCACCTGCGGTCAGCAGGTTGGCCAGGTAACGCACTGGAAAACGCAAAGCTTCTGACTTAGGAATGACGCCATCAGCCTCAGTTGGCAATGTTCCCTGATCGATTTGAGACTGTACAGGTGACAGAGGTGGCACATACCACATCATTGGCAAGGTACGGTACTCAGGGTGGATTGGGAACGCGATCTTCCAATCAATAGCCATCTTATAGACGGGTGAGTTCTGTGCTGCATCAACCCAGCTCTGAGGAACACCATCTTCCAACGCCTGTTCAATAACCAGCGGATCATTTGGATCCAGGAAGATATCAGATTGGGCATTGTAGAGGTCTTTCTCATTCTTGGTTGAAGCCACATCGCTGATACGATCGGCATCATAGAGCATGACACCAACGTAGCGGATACGACCAACACAAGATTCAGCACAAGCCGGCGGCATGCCTGATTCTAGGCGTGGAAAGCAGAGGATACACTTCTCTGACTTGCCTGATTCCCAGTTGTAGTAGACCTTCTTGTATGGGCATGCGGTAACACACATACGCCAACCACGACAGCGATCCTGATCGATCAGAACGATACCGTCCTCTTCGCGCTTGTAGATCGCACCAGATGGGCAGGAGGCTACACAAGCAGGATTCAGACAGTGGTTACAGAGGCGAGGCAGATACATGTGGAAGGTTTTTTCAAACTCTTTGTAGATCTGCTTCTGCATGCCGTCAAAGTTCTGATCAACTGAGCGGTGCTCGAATTCACCAGCCAGATCATCTTCCCAGTTCGGGCCCCATTTGATCTTCTCCATATGCTGACCAGTAATCTGTGATACTGGCCGTGCAGTTGGAGCAGCTTCTGAAAGAGGCTTGTTCTGCAGCTTGGCATAATCGTAATCAAACGGCTCATAGTAGTCGTCGATCTGCGGCATGTCTGGATTGGCAAAGATGTTGAGCAGTTTGCTCAAACGGTTACCTGCCTTCAGTTCCAGTTGGCCATCAGAGAGTGTCCAACCGCCTCTCCATTTGTCCTGGTTCTCCCACTCTTTCGGAAAACCGATACCTGGCTTACTTTCAACGTTGTTAAACCAAGCGTACTCAACACCCTTTCTGTTGGTCCAGATGTTCTTACAGGTCACTGAACAGGTGTGACAACCAATGCACTTGTCCAGATTTAGGACCATTGCAATTTGTGCACGTATTTTCATTTTATGTTCCTCGAAGTTCTTTCACCACCGGGGCTGGTTGCGAAGTGTCTGTGCTTCGCAACCAGCACGTTGATATTTAATCAATAACCTTAGTTATTAATCCCCGGAGGATTAAGTTGGGCTTCACGCTCAGGTGTTAGCGGACGCTCTAACCAATCGACATCTGCATCTTCGATCTTATGCACGATAACGTGCTCGTCACGCTGACAGCCCACCGTACCGTAATAGTTAAAGGCATATGAGAGCTGCGCATAGCCTCCAATCATGTTGGTAGGTTTGATGATGACCTTGGTCACACTATTCAGAATACCGCCACGTTTACCGGTGGTGTTCGAACCCGGTACGTTAACGTTCTTCTCTTGAGCGTGATACATCAGTGCCATACCACGTGGCACACGTTGACTGACAACAACACGCGCAACGGTTGCACCGTTGGCGTTTACCGCCTCTACCCAGTCGTTATCTTTAAGACCGATAGATTTGGCGTCGTCCTCAGCTACCCAGAAGTAAGGGCCACCACGGAACAGGGTCAACATACGCAGATTGTCCTGATAGGTGGAGTGGATACCCCACTTGGAGTGCGGTGTGATCCAGTTCAGGGTCAGTGTCTTCTTACCTTGCAGCTTACCAGCCAGTTCTTTTGGCAGGTTCTTGTGTGCTCCCAGATCCTGTGGCGGGCGGAAACAGCAGAGACCTTCACCGAAGTCCAGCATCCACTCGTGATCAAGATAGAATGAGGCACGACCCGTCAGTGTACGGAACGGGATATGCTCATGGATGTTGGTATAACCTGCGTTGTAGCTGACCTCTTCAGATTCAATACCAGACCAGGTAGGCGCGGTAATAATCTTACGAGGCTGCGCAACGATATCGTCGTAGGTGATCTTATCTTCATGGCGACCTTCATAAAGATGGCTATGATCGATACCCGTCTTCACAGAGAGCGCAGTCCATGACTTGTGCGCAACTTCACCACAGGTCTCAGGTGCCATACGCAGGACGGTATCGCATACAGCAATATCCTTCTCGAGTGAAGGCATGCCTTTTGAGACACCCTCTTCCTTGATCACACCATTCAACACTTTAAGCTGTTCAATCTCAAGATCGGTATTCCAATCAATACCCTTGATGTTGTTACCCAGCTTATTCATCAGAGGCCCAAGAGATGAGTACTTCTTGAAGGTGTTTGGATAATCACGCTCAACCACTTTCAGGATTGGCAGAGTCTTACCCGGTACTGGCTCACACTCACCACGCTTCCAATCTTTGACCTGACCCAGAGGTTGAGCCAACGCCATTGGACTATCGTGCTGCATAGGCAGTGCGACAACATCTTTCACTGTGCCGAGGTGAGTTTCTGAAAGCTCAGAGAACTTCTTAGCAATAGAGCGGAAGATCTGCCAATCTGATTTGGCTTCCCAAGCAGGATCAACTGCCTTACCCAGAGGATGCACAAAAGGGTGCATATCTGTGGTGTTAAGGTCAGCCTTCTCGTACCAGGTAGCTGTAGGCAGGATGATATCTGAGTAGGCACCGGTAGAGTTGAGACGGAAGTTGATATCAACCATCAGATCCAGCTTTCCAACCGGAGCCTCTTCACGCCACTTGATCTCTTTGGAACGCTGCCCGTCGGTACCTTCCTGCATTACACCATTCTGAGCACCAACCAGATGCTTCAGGAAGTACTCATGCCCTTTAGCCGAACAACCCAGTAGGTTGGCACGCCAGACGAAAAGGTTACGTGGAAAATTCTCTTCCGCATCAATATCTTCACAAGCAAAGGCCAGATCGCCACTCTTGAGCTGATCAACCATGTAGCTGGAAACACCCGCTTCATCAGTAGCACCCGCCTTTTCAGCAGCTGCAACGATATCCAATGGGTTCTTATTAAAGTGTGGCGCTGAAGGCAACCAACCCAGACGTTGAGAAACAACATTGTAATCGCCTAGCTGATAGCCTTTGTACTTGCCTTTAGCGGTAGCACCCATGACATCGTCAGCTTCAACCTTCTCATAACGCCACTGATCAGTATGGAAGTACCAATAGGTGGTACTGTTCATGTGACGTGGTGGACGGTGCCAATCAAGTGCGAAGGCTACAGGAGCCCAACCAGCTTGTGGGCGGAGTTTCTCTTGACCCACATAATGCGCCCAACCACCACCTGTCTGACCTACACAGCCACAGAGGTGCAGCAGGTTCATGATGCTGCGGTAACCTAGGTCATTGTGGTACCAGTGGTTGATGGCAGCGCCCATGATAACCATGGATTTACCACGTGTCTTAGAGGCATTTTCTGCAAATTCACGACCAGTACGCTCAAGCAGGTCAGCTCGAACACCACAAACCTTTTCACCCCAAGCAGGAGTATAAGGTGTAGAGGCATCGTCATAGCCAGTAGCAAGATTATCGCCAAGACCACGATCAATACCGTACTGTGCAATCGTCATATCGTAGACAGAGGTTACTAACACCTCTTCTCCATCGATTGTCAGTTTACGCACAGGAACATTGCGCTGAATGGTATCGTCTTCGCCAGGGGCGAAGTGAGGAAAGGTAATCGTTACTACGTCATCACTTGCCCCAACGTTAGTCAGCTCAGCCTCAATCTCAGTTTGGTCGGAAGAGTTCTTAGGCAAAATGTTCCATTTGCCATCTTCACCCCATCGAAAACCTACCGAGCCGTTAGGACAGACAAATGCGTTAGTTTTAGAATCATAGACGACCGTTTTCCATTCAGGGTTATTCTTCTCGCCCATGTTTTTGTCAAAATCTGACGCACGGAGGAAACGATCTGAAACAAGGCGGTCACCATCTTTGCGCAATATAACCTGCATCGGCAAATCGGTGTAGGTACGCGCATATTCCATGAAATATGGATCTTGCTTCTTAACATGGAACTCATTCAGCGCAACATGTGTCATGCACATAAAGGCAGCTGAGTCATGGCCCTGTTTAACTGGCATCCACAGATCAGCAAACTTTACGAATTCTGCGTAATCAGGTGCCATAGAGACAATCTTGGTACCGTTATAACGTGACTCAATAGCAAAGTGTGCATCAGGAGTACGGGTCATCGGCAGGTTAGCACCGCAGATGATGATATATTTTGAGTTATACCAATCGGCCGCTTCAGGCACGTCGGTCTGCTCACCCCAAACCTGTGGTGATGCAGCGGGTAGATCGCAGTACCAATCATAGAAGGAACCACAAGCGCCACCGATCAGTGACAAATAGCGAGAGCCAGCTGCATAACTGATCATGGACATCGCAGGAATCGGAGAGAAACCGTAGATACGATCCGGACCCCATTTCTTAATGGTGTATACGTTTGCAGCAGCAATAATCTCAGTTACTTCATTCCAATCACTGCGAACAAAGCCGCCCAGACCACGAACAGCGGTGTATTTTTTACGTTTTGCCGGATCAGCCTGGATAGCTGCCCAAGCTTCAACTGGATCTTGCCCAGCAGCACGCTCAGCGCGATAAAGCTCCATCAAGCGGCCACGCATCAGTGGGTATTTAATACGGTGCGGGCTATAGAGATACCATGAAAAGCTAGCACCTCGCTGACAACCACGAGGCTCATGGTTAGGCAGGTCATCACGGGTACGCGGGTAATCAGTCTGCTGCATTTCATATGCAACCAGGCCATTTTTTACAAAGATTTTCCAGGAACAACCACCAGTGCAGTTCACACCATGGGTTGAACGGACAACTTTATCGTGGCGCCAACGATTGCGATAGGTATCTTCCCATGCCCTATCATCATTGGTCACTATGCCGTGTCCTTTGGAAAAGGTTTCAGGCGTCTTCGAAAAGAATCGTAGACGGTCAATGAAATGACTCATAATTTGTAACCTCTCATTTGACTATGCGCTTGTAGAAACATATTATTCATGTGTGTTTTTCGAACTCTAAAGCTGCAAAAAGCGGCAACAATCTAAATTGTTGCCGCTTTTCTTTAGCAGATAATGCTATGGGTTATCATATTCCCGCTTAGGCCCTAGGTAGTACCACCAGTTCAGACATAAGCAAACAAAGTAGAACACTGCAAAGCCGTACAGGGCATTCTCAGGTGTAGTTGCTTTGATCTGCTCACCAAATACCTTTGGAATAATAAAGGCACCGTAAGCAGCTACAGCTGATGTCCAACCCAATACTGGGCCGGCCTGTTCCTTATCAAATACCATTGCAATGGTACGGAAGGTAGAACCGTTACCAATACCGGTTGCTGCAAACAGAAGCAGGAAGAGCAGGAAGAAAGGCCAGAAGAACTCTTCTGGAGTTGCTGAGGCATAAGCTGCTTTCATGAAGTAAGCCACACCCAGCGCACTACCAACCATGGTGATTGAAACCCAATGGGTTACCTTTGCTCCACCAACTTTATCTGCAATCCAACCACCGACTGGGCGAATGAAAGCACCAATAAACGGCCCCATCCAAGCATAGGTCAAGGCAGATGGGCCATTAGGGTTCTTCGTATTATGCGTCATCGCGCCACCAGCAGCATCCGCAAGGTGTTGAAAGCCGAAGACCACCTTAATGGAAAGTGGAAAGCCTGCTGCGTAACCAATGAAGCTACCGAAGGTCATGACGTAGATGATACTCATGATCCAGGTGTGTTTATGGTGGAAAATCTTGAACTGACGCGCCAGGTTCGGTTTGATATCGCCTGGCACCAGCTTCATCATCATAACCACAGCAAAGAGCACACCAATAATCACGGGCCATTTAGCCCAGTTTGGAGCACCGATACCAACCGGAGCAGGCAGAATGATATAGAGACCAGCAGCAGCACCAATAAAACCAATGATCAATAGGCCAGTGATCTTACCCATGGCACCAATTGGCGAACCAATATGGGGTGAAATGTGCTCAGTACGCAGGTTATTCATCCCAAACCAACCAGCGATAGCCAGTGGAACCAGAAAAACCAGCCAGATAAAACCAGCATTGTGCAGATAGGTTTCGGTACCAGCTGGAATCTTACCAATCAACGTACCAGAGGTGCTCTGGAGCGTCATGGATTCACCACCAAAGAGCCCCATGGTCATTGCCAATGGAACTAGAATCTGCATGGTGGTTACACCTGCATTACCCAGACCAGCATTCAGACCAAGCGCCAGACCCTGCTGCTTCTTAGGAAAGAAGAAACTGATATTGGACATGGAAGAAGCAAAGTTACCGCCACCAAAACCGGAAAGGAAGGCTAGACACTGGAACACCCAAAGCGGGGTGCTTGCATCTTGCAGCGCAATACCAGCTCCAGCTGCCGGAATCATCAGCAACGCCGTGGTGAAAAAGATGGTATTACGTCCACCAGCAATACGGATAAAAAAGCTACTCGGTATACGCAGTGTTGCACCGGTAAAACCGGCTATAGCCATCAGTGTAAAGAGTTCAGATTTTTGAAATGGGAACCCAAGGTTGAGCATCTGCACCGTAATGATGCCCCAGTACAACCATACCGCAAATCCGCAAAGCAGACTTGGGATTGAGATCCACAGATTGCGATTTGCAATCTTTTTTCCTTCTCGTTCCCAGAATGCTTCATCCTCCACATTCCATTCTTTTATATCAGACATCTCTTCAGCCTCGTAAATGTTTAAATTTCCACACGGTTTGTGAATCAAAGATACCAATTATCAAATTGATACCCATTCATGTAACAGGGGCTCGCCATATTGATGAATGCTTTTAAACTCCACCAAACCGGGGATCCAACTGCTTTATAACGGTATCGATAAAACAAACCATTCCGCATGACTTCTTACTTGGTCAATGTAACAACACAGGCAGTTTAAACCTTCTGCATCATACAGCCCATGATCCGCATCAAAAAATGATCTAGATCATAAAACTCAACCTAAGCCAAAAGCATTCCGGAATAATCTGAATTACTCCGATACCAAATTCCTTGAAGACTTGCCAACAATTACAGACAAAAAACGCTATTTTAATTAACCCAGCAAACTATTTCGCGGCCAACCCTATTGATCAGCGATAGTCTTTTTATTTAGTCAACGAAACCAGTCATTTTCCATTTGCACTTATTTTTTAATTTCCAGCTCATCTTCTAAGAGGAAAAATGTTTAAGGTACTCTCCTACTAAATTCAACAGGGGCTCTGAAAAATCGGAAAGTAGATACAGACTAGTCAACAGCCCAATCAGACCCACTCCCGCAACATACGGTATATATTGTTCTATTTTGACTAAATCTTTATCTGAATCAGACATCATTAGCTTATGAACATTACAGGGCAAGGCGCCTCAGCAACCAAGGTACGCACACTCAACCTCTGCTGCCCTTTACCAAGGAACTTACCCAAACGGCTAACTCGGCTACCCAAAGACATCACGATAAGATCCGCGCCCACTTCATTAGCAACAGAAATAATCTCATCTTCCGCATCTCCCTCGCGAACCTCAAGCTTAATCTCCAAGCCACTCTCTTTAACCTGCTCTTCGAGTTTAGAGAGCGTTGCTTCAGCCTTACCTTGCAGATCATCCCTGATTGCCTCCCAGAGATTATCTGAAGGGGCAATTGTCTCAAAGGAGAAAGCAATAACCTTCAGACCAACAAGCTCGGAACCCTGCTCCTTGGCTAACTCTATTGCTTTGCCAGCTGCTCTCTTGCACGCCTCTGACCCATAGTACGGAATCAGAATCTTGTTAAATGTCGCCATAATATTAGATCTCTTTCCACATCAAATTGATTTCAGCACAAGCTATTTGCTACTCCCAACATCAGCAATCGCTAATGCTTGGACTCAGCAGCCGCCTTCAAGCATGCCTCACGTAGCTTCTCCTCAAGCGCCTGGCACTTTTGATCAACCGGCGCCTGCTCTGCTTGCAACCGCTCTGCTTTCGTCTGCGTATGGACCATTTTCTTTTTGAACTGCACCGTCTGTCCGGAAAAGCTCATTGAAAGCGAGTAGATAGTTACTCCGATCGCAATAGCCGCCTCAAAAAACAGAAAGTAGATTCCGTATTTGTACCATGGCTCATATACATATGACTCATCAGGTTCTGCGTGGCCACCCATAATAATTACCTCTATTTATTCTTCAACAATTGTTAACGTTGATTGCAATAATTAAACGACTCAGATGGCATCTTTGCCCAGCCATTTCTCTTTGCTACCAAAACCGTGATCTTCTGGATGAACATCCCAATGCATGGCCCAAAGGTAGTAGATGATGAATGGAATAAACATACAGATCGCAACAAGTGCGTAGCCCATATGAATGCCACCCTCTGGGAACCAGCCTGCAGCCTGACCGTAGATGAGCGGATAGACGATACCACCGGCACAAGAAACACCACCAATAAAACCAGTTGCAGTACCTGGACGCTCTTTGAACATCAAAGGAACAATTGCGAAAGTTCCGCCTGTACCAAAACTTACCGTGATACCAAACACAGCCAGGAAAAGCACTGACAAGATCAGGTTGCCTGTCATTCCAGCCCATGTAAGCAAAATCATGGTGATGGTGATTGAAACTAGCGCAAACAGCAGGAAGTGAATGCGTGGCGCATAGTAGAGTTTCTTGGAAACCAGCGGAAAAGGCGTCCACTTATTTCTCTGCCAAATATCTGATATCCAACCTGAGAATGGACGAAAGAGCGAAGCGTTAAACGATTGAACCGCAGCAAATGATCCCGCAGCAATCTGTACATCAACCAGGCTTTCAAAGCCAAGTGACTTAATGGCTTCAGCAAAACCCATCTTATAGTAGCCTGGCAGCCAAGCATTCATGCCAATCTCAAGACCGAAACACATGGCATATGCAAACATTAACGCAATCGCAGCATGGCGAGTCCAGACAAAGCAGGTATCCTTGAAGGTCGCTGTCTTCTTGGCCATCGCTGCCTGCTCGATGCTCTTAGCAGCCACACCTCGAAACAGTATCCACGCTGCAATAACAAATGCAACGATCCCAAGATGAATAAAGGCCGTGTGATAATCCAGGCCATACATCCGAGGCAACATCAGTGCGCCTACACCAGCACCAACGTTACCGGTGCCTGCATAGAGCCCCTCAGCCGCCCCCATCTCTTCAGACTCAAACCATTGAGCTACGTGTTGGATACCCACAACAAAGGCGATACCGGCAGTTGCTACAATCACTCGAGTCCAAAACAGGAATTGATATTCTGAAACACCAATTGCAGGCGCCAGCGTATCGGCATACCCCGAGAGGATACTAAACCCGCCTGTTACCACCAGGATAAGCACGAAGGCCCTGGGTGCACCAAACTTATCTGCCGCCCAACCAGCTAGCGGCCTGGCGATTGGGGCAGTCCAGATAGCGGAACTGGCAAGCAGCGCCACACCTTTAATGCCGAGACCAAACTCAGAAGCGATTGTGGGAACGAATGCTGCACTGGCAAACCACATCAGGAAGCACCAGAAAAAGCCTACTGCCGCCATGACCAACTGTTCTACTTTATGCGTTTTTACATTTGACATTTCTTTTCTACCCCAAGGGAGAAGGGATGGGAACTTTAAAAAATTTATAATAATGAAGGTGATTTCTTAGCGCTTAATATTGAGAACCAACAGCCACATTACCGCCTTGAATTCTACGTTTTGAATTGCGCTCGTGGACAACAATCACATTCGGAACAGACGGTATCACCAGGGGGCAAATTCAAAAAATGATGCAGATCAATTTCCACTACTTTGTAGGTGAATTATTGCGCTATTTTTTGTTCTGTGCGTTTTTTGTAATTACTTGATTATTCTACTTATATATTTACTTGAGCATTGCGCTTATGTATATACCTGAGTAATTTACTCAGGTAATTAACTGAGCATTTTACTTATGTATTTTCACTGCTTTTTACCCCTCAACTACCCGACCAAAAGCATTGGGACTTACTTGATAATTTTGTTTATATATTTTCCAGTTTCATATTTTTCATTGAGATACAATGCTGCATAACAACGATGAGGGGTTCTCTGGCTTGCAGTACAGAAAAGAGGGAAAGCCCAACCACACCTATGCACTAAAAAACACATTTGCTTAGGAAAACAACTGACTCGCGGGGTTATTTTGACACACCAGGCTGACATTCATATTCCCATCGAATATGGATATCCCACTGCTGCCAGGCTTCATCAGCTAGCTACAGATCTGTAGTCAATTGATACCTAGCAGAAAAGGCGGCCACATCAAAAGCCATAACCTTTATGTGCGCGTAGCACCTCATAGTACTTTTGAATTTGCTTGATCTAAGCTGTTTTGCAGTTAGTCATTCTCTGCCGTATTGATGTTAAATAAGCCATAAATGGGGCAATGTGACACAATACCCGACACCACTCCCAACCAGCCGATAACAACCAGCCAGAATTCCTGATCTTTAGTGATAAAATCTAAAAAAGAGGCCGCTATTAAACCCAGCCCCAGCAATAAGCGCATTGTTCGCTCGGTTTTACCCACATTAACCGGGAAGCACTTTTTGAGATAATTCATTACCGCATCAATCATGCCCTGTCTTTTCCTCTATTATAAAGGCGCACCCTGTAACCACACCCTCTTTGTAAAGAAGGCACGCTGTAAAGGCAGACTTAGTTATATTTCCGACGTTGGGCAGTAACAATACCTAGCCCCACAAGAAAGATCAAAAACCCAA
>Ga0316187_10000310_pt1 | contig 36621 bp, 25 predicted proteins | sample CroRivburrow1_MG_FD_204927 | JGI IMG/M metagenome (GOLD analysis project Ga0316187, IMG submission 204927) | Coastal sediment microbial communities from Maine, United States - Cross River worm burrow 1 | ecosystem: Environmental > Aquatic > Marine > Coastal > Sediment | place: USA: Maine... | reverse complement strand
CAGTGGGCATGCCGACACCGGCCGCCGTGGGAAAATACCGTCTGCAATTACAGGTGACGGATGATAGCGGCAATGTCTCGCAGCCGGCCATCATTACCCTGACGGTGATCGATAACCAGGCCCCAACTGCGGTGCTGTCGGCCACGGATAGCAGCGGCGCGCCACTGAATAATAATCAGTTACCCTATGGTTCGGGTTTTATCCTCGACGGTAGCCACTCGACGGATATCGGCAGCAGCATTGCTACGTATACGTGGGCCTCGCTGGATGCCACGATCGGTACGCTGACGGTGAACACACCGGTGGTGACGACCACGCCGACGTTGGCAGTGAACATGCCGACACCGGTTGCCGTGGGTCATTACCGCCTGCAGTTACAGGTGACGGATGATAGTGGGAATGTCTCACAACCGGCCATCATCACCCTGACGGTGATCATGATCAATAATGCACCCCAGGCCAACGATGACACTTACATCACCGATGAAGATACGCCACTGACGGTCGTAGCACCGGGCGTGCTGGCCAACGACAGTGATGTCGACGGAGATGTGCTGGTGGTTGCGACACTGATTGACAGCCCTGTCTACGGTAGTCTGACGTTGAATAGCGATGGTTCCTTCAGCTATACACCCGATGCAGACTTTAACGGTGATGACAGTTTTAGCTACGTTGCCAGTGATGGGTTTGCTGGCTCCAATATCGCCACGGTCACGATTACGGTGAGCCCGGTCAACGATGCGCCGGTGGCACTGGATGACAATTATATGACCGATGAGGATACCTCGCTCACGATTCTGGTGCCGAGCATACTGACCAATGACAGCGATGTCGATGGTGACGGCCTGACCGCGGTACTGGTCAGCGGACCATTGAGTGGTAGTCTGACACTGAACGTCGATGGTACGTTTGGCTACACGCCCAATAGCAACTTCAATGGTGACGACAGTTTCAGCTATGTCGCCAACGATGGTAGCGTCGACTCGAACCCTGCAACGGTCACGGTGACCGTTAATGCGGTCAATGATGCGCCGGTGGCATCGGTGACGACGGCCACACCGGATATCCCGCTGGGGCAGATGGCCCTGTTTGACGGCAGTGCCTCTTACGATCCGGAAGGCCAGACGATCAGTTATCAGTGGCAGATCATCAGTGCACCGATCGACAGTAGTGCGATGCTGACGAGCGCGAACGCGGCGACTACCGGTTTGCTGCCTGATCAGATGGGCCAGTACACCATCGGTCTGGTGGTCAATGATGGTCTGGCGGATAGTGCCCAGGATACGGTGATCATTAATGTCACTGCCAATCTGCCGCCCGTGGCTGCGGCGACCGGTACACCCACCAGCGGAGACAGCCCGCTCGCCGTGGCCTTTGCTGCCGGCGGCAGCATTGATCCGGAAGGTGGTACGCTGACGTATAGCTGGGATTTCGGTGATCCGGCCAGTACAGACAACACCAGCACGCTGGTGGCACCGACCCATGTGTATGCGAATCCAGGCACCTACACGGCAATCGTGACGGCGACGGATGACTACGGTAATACCGATCAGGCGGCTGTGGAGATCATCGTTAATGCACCTAATCTACCGCCGACAGTTCTGCCCGTCGCTACCCCGTCATCCGGGCCAGCACCCCTGGTTGTCCAGTTCAGTGCTGGCGCCAGTGATCCCGACAACGACCCGCTGTCGATACAGTGGGACTTTGGTGATGGTGGTTCTTCAACGCTAGCCGATCCGAACCATGTCTACTCAACACCAGGCCTGTATACGGCGACAGCGACCGTGTCAGACGGCGTCAATCCGCCGGTCAGTGCCAGTGTGACGGTGGATGTAAGTACCGGGGTCGCCGATTGCAGCATTGAGGTCGAGGAGTACAAGTTGAACCGCGGAGGCAAACATGATGTCAACGGCAAGGTTACACTGGACCTGTCCTTTGATTGTGGTGGCATGCCGACGACGGGTGATGCGATCCGTGTCGAATTCGACGGGGTTGAGCTGGCCGCTGTTCCCTTTGGCAATTTTCGTGAGAAGAAACCGGGTCAGTACGAATACAAGGGCAGAGGGCTGCGCTTTGAGCTGGATTTTAACAAATCCCGGCTGCAGATCAGTCGTCACAGATTGCGCCTGGATGGGGTTGATGAGCGCAATGGTATCGAGGTGCTGGTAGCGTTTGGTACGGCCACTGCCGTGGATACGATAAAGGACTCGGATATTGAACATGACGACGACAGTGATGGAGACAGGGATAGCAGAGACCGGCGTGACAGAGGTAAGTCAAAGGAGAGCTGGCATAAAAAACGGGCTGGCGATGATTAATGTCCGTTGTCTAGTGGTGAATATCTTGTTGGTTCTGGTAGAAGGGGATCGATTAATTCGTTTTTGTCACAAGGCAGTTTCAGCTTGATTAATCGCTTATAACAAAGAGACTCAATCAAATTGATCGATGGGGATATGTTTTCTCCAGGCGTCTATTGCTGTTAGTGCTAATCCTTTTGGGATTATAGGAATTTAGATATTGTTATTCGCGGGCAGCATTCTGACAGGTAGCCAGCGTATTTTGTAACAGTGTAGCCACGGTCATCGGTCCGACCCCGCCCGGTACCGGGGTGATCCAGCCGGCCCGTTTGGCCGCGGCCTCATAATCAACATCGCCGACCAGGCGACCGTCGCCGAGGCGATTGATACCGACATCGATGACGATGGCGCCGGGTTTGATCCATTCACCCTTGACGATGCCCGGTTTGCCGACCGCAACTACAACCAGGTCGGCGCGCCTGACTTTGTCGGCCAGCTCACGCGTAAAGCGGTGACAGACGGTGACGGTACAGCCGGCCAGCATCAACTCCAGCGCCATCGGTCGTCCGACATTGTTTGAGGCGCCGACGATGGTGGCGTCCAGGCCGCGAATGGTTACGCCGGTGTGTTCCAGCAACGTCATGATGCCAAATGGAGTGCAGGGCCGTAACGCCGGCAGGCGCAGCACCAGGCGACCGACATTGTAGGGGTGAAAACCATCGACATCCTTATCCGGGCGGATACGTTCAATGACGGTTTCGTCGTCGATATGATCGGGCAACGGCAATTGTACGAGGATGCCATCGACGGTCGGGTCATTATTGAGGTCATCAATCAGTTGCAGCAGCTCGCTCTGTGTGGTGCTGTCCGGCAGATCATGGGCCAGTGATAATATGCCGGCCTCTTCGCAGGCACGACGTTTATTGCGGACATACACCTCGGAGGCCGGGTCATTGCCGATCAGCACCACGGCCAGTCCGGGCGGTCTCTGATTCTGGTCCAGGCGTGTTTCAACCTGTTTTCTGATACGATCGCGAACTGTAGCGGCGATGGCCTTGCCGTCAATGATTTGTGCTGTCATGGTCTGGGGTACTGTCTGGTACTTCGGAGTATCAATGATCTCATGTAGCCAATTGTTTCCGCAAGCAAACTCTGGAGACGAGGGCGAGTACCCGTGTAAGTGACAGAACGGTGAAATATTGTAATATATAGAGTTTTGAGGTTCAGGATAGAAAAAATGGCTGGTAAGACGCTCTATGACAAATTATGGCAGGCACATGTGGTGCTGGATAAGGATGATGGCAGCACCCTGCTGTATATCGACCGGCATCTGGTGCATGAGGTGACCTCGCCGCAGGCCTTTGAGGGCTTGCGCCTGGCGGGTCGTCTGCCATGGCGGACAGACTCGGTGTTGGCCGTGCCGGATCATAATGTGCCGACCACTGACCGTAGCCAGGGCATCAGCGACCCGGTGGCGCGGGAGCAGATCGAAACCCTGGATCGCAATTGTGCCGAATTTGGTATCACTGAATTTCATATGGACGACCCGCGTCAGGGTATTGTACATGTGATCGGTCCGGAAGAAGGGGCGACATTGCCGGGGATGACCGTGGTCTGTGGTGATTCACATACCTCGACCCATGGGGCCTTTGGTGCCCTGGCCTTTGGTATCGGCACCTCTGAAGTTGAACATGTGCTGGCGACACAGTGCCTGAATCAGAAAAAATCTCACAATATGCTGGTCCGCGTTGATGGGGAACTGGCAAGCGGTGTGACGGCCAAGGATATTGCGCTGGCCATCATAGGTCAGATCGGTACGGCCGGTGGCACCGGTTATGCGATTGAGTTCGGTGGTGATGCGATTCGGGCCTTGTCGATGGAGGGCCGTATGACGCTGTGTAATATGGCCATTGAGGCTGGTGCCCGTGCCGGTATGATCGCGGTCGATGAGACAACCATCGACTATGTCCGGGGCCGCCCGGCGGCACCCAAGGGTGATGTCTGGGAGCAGGCCGTCAGTGCCTGGCAGGATCTGCACAGCGACAGCGATGCTGTTTTTGACAAGGTGGTGGTGCTGGATGCGACCCAGATCAGGGCCCAGGTCACCTGGGGTACTTCGCCGGAGATGGTGACGGCTATTGATGGTTTTGTGCCCGTGCCAGCTAATGAGACTGACGTTGTTAAACGCGAAGGTATGCAGCGGGCGCTGGATTATATGGGGCTGGATGCGGGTATGGCTATCAGTGATATCCGTCCCGACAAGGTGTTTATCGGTTCCTGCACCAATTCACGTATCGAAGATCTGCGTAGTGCGGCAGCGGTGGTCAAGGGGCATCATATAGCGGATTCGATCACGCTGGCGATGGTGGTTCCGGGGTCGGGTCTGGTTAAACGTCAGGCCGAGCAGGAAGGGCTGGACAGGATATTTATCGATGCCGGTTTCGAATGGCGGGAGCCGGGTTGTTCGATGTGCCTGGCCATGAATGCCGACCGGCTTGAGCCGGGGGAGCGCTGTGCCGCGACATCGAATCGAAATTTTGAAGGGCGTCAGGGGCAGGGTGGGCGCACCCATCTGGTGAGCCCGGCAACCGCAGCGGCGGCAGCCATCGCCGGCCACTTTGTCGATGCCCAAACGCTGCTGGCCTGAGGGTCGGCTGTTAAACACGGAGACTATAATGCAAGCCTTTTCACAACTGGATGGTCTGGTGGTGCCCATGGATCGATCGAATGTCGATACCGATGCCATCATTCCCAAGCAATTCCTGAAGTCCGTCAAACGCAGTGGTTTTGGCCCCAACCTTTTTGATGAATGGCGTTATCTTGATCATGGCGAGCCGGGTCAGGATGTGGCATCACGGCAAATAAACCCGGATTTCGTGTTGAATCTAGCGCGTTATCAGGGCGGTGAAATCCTGTTGGCGCGGGATAACTTTGGTTGCGGTTCATCGCGTGAGCATGCGGTATGGGCCCTGCTGGACGATGGTTTTCGTGTGGTCATAGCGCCGAGTTTTGCCGATATTTTCTATAACAATTGTTTCAAGAATGGTGTCCTGCCGATTGTGCTTGACGCCGTGATTGTCGATCGTCTGTTTAAAGAAACCGCAGCCGAATCCGGATACCGGCTGCAGATCGACCTGGCCCGGCAAACGGTATCACTGCCAGCGGGGGACAGTTTTTCTTTTACCATTGACGAGTTTCGTAAACAGTGTTTGCTGGATGGCCTGGATGAAATTGGTTTGACTCTGCAGCAGGAAACAGCGATCAGGGATTACCAGCAGCAACGGCGGCAACAGGCGCCATGGTTGTTTGGTGCTGGTTAGGAGTGAGGCGTGAGGCGTGAGGCGTATTTAGTCTCTCTCACACTAACTTCTCACTCAGTGGATATTTCGTAAATTTTGTGCAGTTAATTTGAGAGTGAGCAGTAAAAATGACAAAGAAGATTCTAATCTTACCGGGTGATGGTATTGGTCCGGAGATTGTGGCCGAGGCCGTTAAGGTCCTGGAGTGTCTGCGTGATGAACAGGGGCTGGCGATAGACATCGAGCACGGTCTGGTGGGCGGGGCGGCCTATGATGCCAAGGGTCATCCGTTGCCCGCAGAAACCCTGGCCCTGGCGCGTGAGTCTGATGCCATTTTGCTGGGCGCTGTGGGTGGTTATAAATGGGAGTCGCTGGATATATCCGTACGGCCGGAAAAGGGGCTGTTGGGTTTGCGCGCAGAACTGGGTTTGTTTTCCAATTTGCGCCCGGCCATCCTCTATCCCCAGCTGGCTGATGCCTCGACGCTAAAGGCCGATGTTGTGGCCGGTCTGGATATCATGATTGTGCGTGAACTGACCGGGGGGATCTATTTCGGCCAGCCGCGGGGTGTACGGACACTCGAAGATGGTCAACGCCAGGGTTTTAATACGCTGGTGTACAGTGAAGAAGAGATTCGACGTATTGCCCATTCGGCCTTTATGATCGCCATGAAGCGTGATCGGCGTTTGTGTTCGGTGGATAAGGCCAATGTGCTGGAGTGTACGGAGCTCTGGCGCGAGGTGGTGATCGAGGTGGGTAAGGAATATCCGGACGTCGAACTCAGCCATATGTATGTTGATAATGCCGCGATGCAGCTGGTGCGGGCGCCAAAACAGTTTGATGTTATGGTGACCACTAATATGTTCGGGGATATTTTGTCTGATTGTGCGGCCATGCTGACCGGGTCGATTGGTATGTTGCCATCGGCATCTCTGGATAGTTCAGGGAAGGGCATGTATGAGCCGATACATGGGTCGGCGCCGGATATTGCCGGACAGGGTGTAGCCAATCCATTGGCTACCATATTATCCGCAGCCATGTTGTTGCGTTATTCGTTAAACCTGGCCGCTATGGCTGATTCTGTTGAGCAGGCCGTGAATGCCGTGCTTGATCAGGGGCTACGGACAGCGGATATTTTTACCGAAGGTATGGGTCGGGTGGGAACAGCCCAAATGGGTGATGCAGTTGTTCAACAGTTACGAGCAGCGTATAAATAGGAATATCGATAAACAAATGGGCCATGTCGCAGGTTCAATCCGGCATGTTCATTGATAGAGGCAAGAGAAAATGACAAAAGAATTTGATGTGGCTGTAGTGGGTGCAACCGGTGCCGTGGGTGAGACCATCATCTCTATCCTGGAACAACGTAATTTCCCGGTGCGTAATCTGTACCCACTGGCCAGTAGTCGCTCTGCGGGTAGTCGGGTCGAATTCAGGGGGCGTCAGCTTGTGGTGGGTGATCTCGACGAGTTTGATTTTTCCCAGGTGCAAATCGGGCTGTTTTCAGCCGGTGGCAGCGTGTCCGAGAAATATGCCCCGCGTGCGGGTGCGGCGGGCTGTGTTGTCATTGATAATACCTCGCATTTTCGTTATGACGATGATGTGCCGCTGGTGGTGCCCGAGGTTAATCCCGAGGCCGTGGCGGGTTATACCCAGCGTAACATCATTGCCAACCCGAACTGTTCTACGATTCAGATGCTCGTAGCCCTCAAGCCGATCTATGATGCTGTGGGCATCGAGCGTATCAATGTCTGTACCTATCAGGCTGTGTCAGGTACCGGCAAAGAAGCGATTGAGGAGCTGGCCGGGCAGACAGCGGCCCTGTTGAACGCCAAGCCGGTAGAGGCCAGGGTCTATCCCAAACAGATTGCTTTTAATGTTTTGCCCCAGATCGATGTCTTCCTGGATAACGGTTATACCAAGGAAGAAATGAAAATGGTCTGGGAAACTAAAAAAATCTTTGCAGATGACGCTATCCTAGTTAACCCGACAGCTGTACGGGTGCCTGTTTTCTACGGACACTCAGAGGCAGTGCATATCGAAACGCGTGACAAGATCAGCGTTGAGGAGGCACGGGCCCTGTTTGCCAGGGCACCGGGTGTACAGTTGCTGGATGAGCGTGAGCCGGGTGGGTATCCCACGGCGGTGACCGAATGTGCCGGTGAAGATCCGGTTTTTGTTGGTCGTATACGCGAAGATATTTCTCATCCACGGGGACTGGATTTGTGGGTGGTGGCTGATAACGTGCGCAAGGGTGCGGCACTAAATAGTGTTCAAATTGCTGAAATTTTGATAAAAGATTATCTGAAATAGGCAATTCGAGACACGTACAGCCAGTGAAGTACGTAAGTTTGATACTCAAAATAATAATAAGGAGTAAGGAATTGCGTAGAATTGCAGCAGTGGTAGCCGCGTTAATGTTGCCTATGCAGGCTCAGGCGCTGGGTGTGGGTGGTGATATCGAGTGGAGTTCGGCTCTAAATCAACCCCTGGAAGCCGAAATCGGGCTGTTTGCGGTGGGTTCGACCAGTCAGCACGATATCAAGGTCAAGCTTGCTCCCTATGAGGCCTATGAGCGGGCTGGCGTAGAATACCCGTCAATTCTGCGCGAATTAAAATTCAGCGTCGAGCAGCGTAAGAACGGTGAGTTATATATCAAGGTTCGCTCCAGCACGGCAATTAAAGAGCCCTTTCTCGATATTCTCATGGAAATAGACTGGCCCAGCGGTCACCTGTTGCGTGAATATACGGTTCTGCTGGATTTGCCGGTAATGACTGACGAGGTTGCTGGTCCGGTTTCAGCTCCGCAGACATCAGCTATGCCCACTGTAAGTTCGGATAACGCAGCCCTGGTGGATGAGCGTAGTTTTGTCGAGTCGGGTGCAGTTCCTGCGGCGGCCTCAGGCGGGTCAATTTTTGGTGAATCGGCGCAGCCACTGGGTTCTGGTGACCTGCGTTTTGGTATGGTTAAACGTGGCGATACTCTGTGGGGTATTGCCGAGTCGATGCGAACCGATAAATCGGTTTCCGTTCAGCAAATCATGATGGCCCTGTTAAAGAATAATCCTGAGGCCTTTTACGATAACAATATTAATAATCTGAAGGCAGGTTATGTCTTGCGCCTGGATGATCCGGCCCTGGTCACGGAAATGAGTCGTGCGGAGGCCGGTCGTGAGGCGCAACGCCATTATCAATCCTGGCTGGCAGCAAAACAGGGGCGGGCCCTGACAGGCAGTCAGGCCACTACGGCAGAAGATGGGGCTACTGTGGGTGTTGGTGCCGAGTCCGGCATGACTGGTCCGAGCTTGAAGCTGGTTTCTCCGGATGAGGCTGATGTTGCTATGGCGCCTAAGGCAGCCGGTGGCAGTAGCCAGGCACGAAACTTTACCAATAAGGATCTTGAAACCCTGCGTCAGGAATTGACCTACGCACTGGAGGCATCTGACGCCGGGCGTGAGGAAAACACCCAGTTACGGTCTCGCATCATTGAGCTCGAAGAGCAGATTGGCAAGATGCAGCGCTTGTTGTCATTACGTGATGACGCGCTGAGTGTATTACAGACCCAGTCGCAGGATGAATCTCAGGCTGCTGCCGGAACAGATACTGCAGCTGATGAGGTGGTATCAGAAACAGCCGCCGGTACTGAAGCGGTTATGTCGCCAGAAGATGTGGCTGTGGGTGCTGATGAGACTACTCCGGAAGCGACGATAAAACCTGCTGAGCAGGCGGCTGTGGCGACTGGAGCGAAACCTTCCAAACCTGTTAAACCTGTCAGGCCGGTACCGGCGCAGCCAGCTGAACAGGGTGTTATCGATATGGTGCTGTCTTATGTCAATAAGGCCGTTGCAGCCGTGACTTCCCTGGTGAGCCCAGTACTTCTGGGGGGGGTCGTAGGCGGTGCCTTGTTGCTTGGGGGCGGGATCTGGTTTTTGCGTAAACGCAAGATTTCGGGAGATGACCTTGAACAGAGCATGATGATCGAGGTTGCGGACAGGCAGCTCAGTGAAGATATGGCCAATGGAACCGCCAGTGATCTATCCGAGCGGAAAGAGGAAACCAGTGCGGTTGATCTGCTGGATACAACCAGCGCTGACAATATCGAAGCTAATATTGATGAAATAGATGTCCTGGCAGAGGCTGATGTCTATCTGGCTTATCAGCGTTTTGATCGTGCCGAGGAATTGTTACGGGGTGCGGTGGAGCATGAGCCGCAGCGACATGATTTGATGTTGAAACTGATGGAAGTGTTTATCGCCGCTGATAACCGCGATGGTTTTATCGAAATAGCGGAGCGTTGTCAGGCCAATGGTGGGGAGCAGGAGGCCGAAATTTGGTCCAAGGTGTTGGCTATGGGCACTAAGATCGCCGCTGATCATGCCCTGTTTAGTGGTGCCGCCACGGAGGCAGCCGCAGATGATGATTTTGATTCTGACCTTCCCGGCGGTGACCTGGATCTGGGCACAGATTTAGATTCGCTAGATGATGATTTTATGGCAGGTCTGGATGACGATGATGGGGATAATGCTGCTGCCGTAGATAATCTCAGTAACGAACTGGGTGATCTGGATTTTGGTGATGCTGACCAGCAGGGCATGGATGTTGAGGCCGCCCAGGCGGAGTTATCCAGTGATGACGGTGGTCTGGATGAACCTGTTGTTGAGTCGGCCGATGACGGTTCGCTGGATTTTGATATGGGTGGCTTGTCGCTTGATAGCGAAGACACCGTGCAGGCTGAGGCGGAGCCCGAGTCTGACACCCTTGTTGTTGATGATGGCGGGCTTGAGTTTGAGGGTGGCCTGGATATGACGGCGGGTGAAAGTGAACCTGTCACTGAATCTGCAGCCGAGGATACTATCGACACAACTATCGACACAGCCGCAGCAGATGATAATGCGCTGGACTTCGATATGGGTGACTTATCGCTTGATAACGCAGATCAGGCTCAGTCAGTAGAGGAGGCCGAGCCAGAAGCCGAGTCCGCTGAAGCTGTTGATGATATAGCGGAGATATCTCTAGATGATGGCCTGGAGGACGATACAGTCGACGAGGGAAGTCTTGAGTTTGATAGTTCGGCGTTGGAGTCTGCCAGTGCAGCATTGAAGGCTGATGATACAGATGATGACGAAAATCCGGTATTGGTTGATGTCGAGGTAGATGAGTCTGCTATCGATGCAGATTTGTCCGATGATATAGACTGGTTGACCAGTGTTGCTGATGATGCCGCTGAAACTAACGATAATAGCGACAGTTTCTTTTCCAGCGAGGATGAAGTGGCGACTAAGCTTGACCTGATTCGGGCCTATATTGATATGGGTGATAAGGACAGCGCTCGTAATATTCTGAGCGAGGTTGTTGAAGAAGGTTCAGAGGATCAGAAGCAGGAAGCGCAGGAGCTGTTGCGCCAGATAGGTTGATAACAGGTTTATAGTGATTACTGCCTGCATGATCTTGCATCAACCCCCCTTTATATGATTGACGGCGATCGTCCTGGTTGGCAATCAGGGCCAGCTGTCGCAATCCACCCTGCTATCCGGGTGATCACGCTGGTGGTCTTCGCGCTGATGATGTCGCGTGCCGATCTGCTGCAAATGTTCCCGGCCTTGCTGCTGTTGAGTGTTATCTATATTTCCCAGGATGTGAGTGTCAGGCGGGCAGCAGCTACGATGTTGTATCGTATGCGCTGGTTTTTTTTGTCCCTGTTGCTGGTGTATGCCTGTTTGACACCTGATCCCGTGAGTGGTGAGGTGTTTCGCTGGGCCTGGCCTGCTGCGAATGGTGTTAAGGCCGGGGCCAGGCAGGTGATTGCCCTGTCACTTATCATATTGGCAGTGAATCTACTGCTGGCCTTGAGTCGGCGCGAGGAATTATTGCAGGCTATTTACTGGTTGGCCAGACCACTGACAGGATTGGGTTTGTCACGTGAGCGTTTGGCGATGCGCCTGGTACTGGTGCTTGACAGGGTGGCTGATGTACGCGAGCAGGCCGGGCAGGTACTGGATGTGCAGAAGCCGGGCGCGGGACATTATTGGACAACGGTATCCCATGTTGCGGCAACGATGTTTCGGCAGACGCTGGAGCGGGCTGAGACCATGGCGGATGAAGAGATTATATTTCAGCCCCTGTCTGCCCCGCCATGGTATCAATGGGGTTTACCTGTGGTACTGATTCCATGCCTGTTTCTACTGTCCTTGTGAGTTAATAAAGGGTTTAGGCAAAAGATTTACACACACCAGGGCTACTCCCTATCTTTTGTGCCGCAGAATGATGCCGGCCAGGGGGGGAAGGTTTATGTCTATGGCCCATTGTTTTCCCATACAGGACTGGTGCTTGGCATGGATGGCGCCATGGTTGCCGGTATCGCTGCCACCAAAATAACGTGAATCCGAATTCAGGATCTCTTCATAGACACCTTCAGCCGGGACACCCAGCGTGTAACCCTTGCGTACCAGTGGGGTAAAGTTCAGAACTACGATCAGTGTTTCAGTGTCACTGCGGCGAATGAATGACAATACTGACTGGGACGAATCATGGCAATTGATCCATTCAAAACCCTGGGGTTCAAAATCATATTGATACAGGGCACTGCTGTTCTTGTAGAGCCCGTTCAGATCACGTATCAGGGCTTGCACCCCCTGATGATTGGGGTAGTCGAGAACATACCAGTCCAGCTCCTGGTGATGATTCCATTCGTCGCCCTGGGCGATTTCACATCCCATGAATAACAGTTTTTTCCCGGGATGGGCATACATATAGGTATATAACAGGCGGAGATTGGCAAAACGCTGCCATTCGTCACCGGGCATGCGATAGAGTAATGAGTGTTTGCCATGTACCACTTCGTCATGTGAGAACGGCAGCACAAAGTTTTCCGTGAAGGCATATAACTGGCTGAAGGTGAGGCGGTCATGATGATGTCCGCGATAGAGCGGATCGGTCTTCATATACTCCAGCGTGTCGTGCATCCAGCCCATGTTCCATTTCATGCTGAAACCCAGGCCGCCCTGCCAGACCGGCCGCGACACCATGGGCCAGGAGGTGCTTTCTTCTGCAAGAATAACGGTGCCGGGGTGGTGTTCATGGGTCAGGCTGTTGAGGTTACGCAGGAAATCAATGGCATCCAGGTTTTCATTTCCACCATGGATGTTGGGGATCCAGTCGCCTTCTTCACGGGAATAGTCCAGATATAACATTGATGCTACGGCGTCGACGCGCAAACCATCGAGATGAAATTCATCGAGCCAGAATAGTCCGCTCGAAAGCAGGAAGTTAGAGACCTCGGCGCGGCCATAATTAAAAATCAGTGTGCCCCAGTCCCGGTGTTCACCCAGGCGGGGGTCGGCGTGTTCATACAGCGGGCTGCCATCAAACAGGGCCAGGCCGTGGCTATCCTTGGGGAAATGACCCGGTACCCAGTCGAGGATCACGCCGATATTATGCTGATGGCAGTAGTCGACGAAATAACGGAAATCATCGGGTTTCCCGAAACGTGCGGTAGGGGCAAAATACCCTGTAGTCTGATAACCCCAGGAATCATCGAGTGGATGTTCAGTGATCGGTAATAACTCAATGTGGGTGAAATTCAGGTCTTTACAATAATCGACCAGAAGATGGGCCAGTTCGCGGTAGCCGAGAAATTCACCATTGGCCTGGCGTCGCCAGGAACCCAGATGGACCTCATAGATCGACATGGGTTCATGTAGCCAGCGTGATTCGGCGCGCTGTTTTAGCCAGGCCTTATCGCTCCACTCGTAATCACTATCGGCAGTGATGACCGATGCGGTACGTGGCCGCATTTCGTGGCCGCGGGCATAAGGATCGGTTTTCAGATGCAGGCTGCCATTTTGTCGATTACGGATTTCAAATTTATACAGTTCCCCGGCGCGAATATCCGGGATAAACAGCTCCCATACACCGCTGGCGCCGCGAACTCGCATCGGGTGAATACGGCCGTCCCATTGATTGAAGTCACCAACTACACTGACGCGCTCGGCATCTGCGGCCCAGAGCGCAAATAACACACCATTGATACCATCGGCACACCAGGGCCGTGCCCCAAGAAAATTGGCGCATTGATGATGGCGGCCTTCGTTGAACAGATAAAGATCAAAGTCGGATATCTGTGGCAGGAAGGTGTAGGGGTCATGGCGCTGGTGAGTATGGTTATGGTTGTCAGTCCACTGCAGACGAAAATGCGGGTCTATCTGCCCGCTGGGTCCCTGCCATTCAAACAGGTCGCTATTATACAGGCGTTGTAGTGAAATATCGGTGTCAACGATAGTGACTTGCTGAGTGTGGGGGATGAAGGCACGGATAACCACCTGGTTATTATCAAGGTGATGCAGGCCCAGATATTCGAACGGATCGTGGTGGCGTGCCTCAAGGATACGCCGCGCTTCTGACGGGATAACTGATTGAGTCAGGTTTGTTTTCGCACCCTTTTGTATGTGCGTGCGTTGCTTATTAGGGGTAGACATCAGAGTAGTCTCAGCAGCCTTGAGTCGAGTAATGTTCAGTCAGCCTAATATAACATAATTGTCAGGCCTGTATTTTTATTATGATGGGCTGAAACAACTGTTGGAAAACAGGCTCAGCACGAGTAAGATTGTAATATAAAAGCTGCCATATATCCGTAATAATGTCACAACAGTTATTGTCGTGATCCTGTTTGTCGATATGTGCCTGTAAGTTTTTCCTGGTTTGGCTGTTCCTCCATGGCGGGAGGAGCGTCCCATTAATAAAATAAGGCTGGTAATAAAATGCTCAACACACAAGAGAATCGAGAGGCCCGTTTCGTCAGTCGGTTGACGCGAGATACAGTGGCGTTGATTCTGGCAGGCGGGCGAGGTTCCCGTTTGAAGGATCTGACTAACTGGCGTGCCAAGCCGGCCGTACCGTTTGGCGGCAAGTTCCGGATTATCGATTTCCCATTATCCAATTGTCTTAATTCCGGTATTCGGCGAATGGCGGTGTTGACTCAATACAAATCCCATTCACTGAATCGGCATATCCAGCAGGGCTGGAGCTTTCTGCGTGGTGAGCTGGGAGAATTTGTGGAGGTGGTTCCGGCACAGCAGCGTATCAAGGATACCTGGTATACCGGGACGGCCGATGCGGTCTATCAGAATCTGGATATTATCCACAGCCACAAGGCCTCTTACGTGCTGGTTCTGGCTGGTGATCATATCTACAAGATGGATTATGGCCCGATGTTGGCTTATCACGTCGAGCAGGGTGCTGATATGACGGTGGGTTGTATCGAGGTGCCACTGGAAGAGGCCAAGGCCTTTGGGGTGATGACAACTGAGAACGATGGCCGTATTGTTAAATTCAGTGAAAAACCTGAAAACCCCGAGCCGATGCCCGGGAGTAAAGACCATGCGCTGGCCTCAATGGGCATCTATGTTTTTAATACCGAGTTTCTATTTGACAAGGTGATGCAGGATGCAGGTGCCGTAACCTCAAGCCATGATTTTGGTCACGACATTATCCCCAGCTCGGTAGATAGTCATAAGGTTTATGCCTATTCATTTCGTAATGAACAGGACGGTGATCAGGGCTACTGGCGTGATGTCGGAACCATTGATGCCTTCTGGCAGGCCAATATGGAGCTGATCGGTGTAACACCGGAACTGAATATGTATGACGATAGCTGGCCGATCTGGACCTATCAGCAGCAGTTGCCGCCGGCCAAATTTGTTTTTGACGATGAAGGGCGGCGCGGCATGGCGGTGGATTCCATGGTGTCAGGTGGCTGTATTGTGTCCGGGGCCACGGTGCATGGTTCGTTGTTATTTTCCAATGTCCAGATACACTCCTATACCAGGGTTGATGACAGTGTCATTCTCCCCGATGTTGTGATTGGTGAAAGCTGTCGGATAACAAAAGCCGTCATTGACAAGCGCTGTCAGATACCAGCCGGCACCATAATCGGTGAAGACCCCGAAGAAGATGCCCGTCGTTTTCATGTTAGTCCGGGTGGTGTGGTTGTGGTAACACCGGACATGTTAGGACAGGATATATTTCGTGCCGTCTAAGAATCCGTTAAAGGTAGTATTGTTCTGGCATATGCATCAGCCGGAATATCGGGATGCCCTTAATCAGCAGTATCAGTTACCCTGGACCTATCTGCATGCCATCAAAGATTATGTTGATATGGCGGCGATCCTTGAGCAACAACCTGCGGCTAGTGCCGTCGTTAATTTTGTTCCGATTCTGTTGGAGCAGATTGATGATTATGCCCGGCAGGCACGCGCCTTTCTTGATGCCCGGCAGGAGGTTAATGACCCGCTGTTGGCTGCGCTGGCGGCCGAGCGTTTTTCTGCTGAGCCGGAGCAACGCCTGCACCTGATCAAGGCCTGCCTGCGTGCCAATGAGGCACGTCTGATTCATCGTTTTGAACCCTATCGGTGCCTGGCTGAGATAATGGCTTTGGTTGATGATAAGCCGGAAATGTTGATGTATCTCAGCGATACCTATGTGGCCGACATTATCACCTGGTATCATCTGGCCTGGCTGGGCGAAACCGTACGCCGTGATGACAAGCGGATCAAACGTCTGATCAGCAAGGGTCAGCAGTTCAGTCATGCCGATCGCCTGATGCTGTTTGAGATTATTACTGAATTACTCGAAGGGGTGATACCGCGTTATCGTGCCCTGGCCGAGCAGGGGCGGGTCGAATTATCACTGACGCCCTATGCCCATCCAATGATTCCGTTGTTACTGGATTTTAACAGTGCCCGGGAGGCCTTGCCGGATTCACCGCTGCCACAACATGCCAGTTATCCGGGCGGCAAAGAACGCGCCCACTGGCATGTAGAGCAGGCCATGGCATCGTTTGAACATTATTTCGGTCAGCGCCCGCGCGGCTGCTGGCCTGCTGAAGGTGGCGTCAGTGATGGCCTGATAGAGGTGTTGGCCGACTACCCGATTGACTGGATAGTGACTGGTGAATCACCGTTACGCAACAGTCTGGCGCATTCTCCGGTACATCAGCATACACCGATGGAAGAACATCTGCATCGCGCCTACCAGGTGGCGGGGCATGGGCCAAGCTGCTTTTTCCGCGACGATGGTTTGTCTGATTTGATAGGTTTTACCTACTCGGGCTGGCATGGTGATGATGCCGTTAATAACATGGTGCATCATCTGGAGACTATCGCCGAGGAATGTGCCGGTGACAAGGATCGGGTGGTTGCCATTGTCCTGGATGGTGAAAATGCCTGGGAATCCTATCCAGAAAATGGTTATCACTTTCTGTCGGCCCTGTACCAGCGACTGGGTGAACACAGTAGTCTGGAATTAACGACTTTTTCACGCTGCCTTGATAGTGGACTGAAGCCGGATTTATTGCCCTCTATCGTTGCGGGTAGCTGGGTCTACGGCACGTTTTCCACCTGGATGGGCGATGCGGATAAAAATCGAGGCTGGGATCTGCTGTGTGAAGTCAAGCAGGCCTTTGACGAGGCCATGGCCAGTGGTCATCTGAGTTCAGAACTCCAGGAACAGGCCCGGCGCCAGCTGGCCATTTGTGAAGGCTCGGACTGGTTCTGGTGGTTTGGCGATTACAACCCGTCTGATACCGTCAGTGATTTTGAGCAATTGTACCGGCGTCATTTGCTGGCACTGTATCAGTTGCTGGGTGCCGAGCCGCCTGCACATCTTGCCGATGTGATCAGTCTTGGGGGCGGGGATCCAGCGCAGGGCGGGGTCATGCGTCCTGGTCAGGCGGCAGGGCATTGAATAAACATCCTCTGTTAACCCGACATAGCGGTATTCTGTTACACCCCAGTTCATTACCGGGCCCATGGTTGAGCGGTAATCTGGGGCCAGAGGCCTTTCGTTTTGTAGAATTCCTTGCCGCGGCCGGCCAGTCATTATGGCAAATGTTACCTTTGGGTGTGCCCCATGATGATGGCTCGCCGTATCAGTGCCTGTCGGTTTTTGCCGGTAACCCGGTATTGATCAGCCCTGAGGCCTTGCGTGACAAGGGCTGGTTGTCGGCTGCGGATTGCGACCAGGCCCTGGCGCAGATGAAAACACCGGCAATGAGTGGCAACTTTTCCCATAGAGACGCCCTGTCCTTACATTCGGCCGTGCTGGAGCAGGCCTATAGCGGATTTAAAGCCAGGGCCAGCGACTCAGATCAGGCAGCACTGGCGGATTTTATCGAGCAACAGGGTTTCTGGCTGCATGATTATGCCCTGTATCAATCCCTGCATCAGGTATTCGAGCATCAATCCTGGACACAATGGCCGCAGTCCCTGCGTGATCGACAGCCGCAGGCAGTGACGGAGGCGCGTGAACAATATGCCGGGCAGATTGCAGAGATCTGTTTTGAACAGTTTGTGTTTTTTCAGCAGTGGCAGGCACTCAAGGATTATGCCAATAAGCATGGCGTTTTGATGTTTGGTGACATGCCGATTTTTATTGCCCATGACAGTGCCGATGTCTGGTGTGCCCGCGAATATTTTGACCTGGATGCCAACGGTGAGCCGCTGACAGTGACCGGTGTGCCACCCGATTATTTTTCCGCGACCGGGCAGCGTTGGGGTAATCCTCATTATCACTGGCAGACCATGGTCGCCGATGATTTTGCCTGGTGGAAACAACGCATGGCTATGCAGTTACAGCTGTTCGATGTCGTCAGGGTCGATCATTTTCGTGGTTTCGAGGCCAGCTGGGAAATACCCGTTGATCATGACACGGCGATCGACGGGCGCTGGATACAGGTGCCGGGTGCTCAGCTATTTGACAGCCTGTTAAAATATTTCAAAACCCTGCCGCTGGTTGCCGAGGATCTGGGTATCATTACCCCGGCGGTGGAAGCCCTGCGTGACCGCTACCAGTTTCCGGGCATGAAAATCCTGCAGTTTGCCTTTGGTGGTGACAATAACAATCCTTATCTGCCCCATAATCATGAAACCAATTGCGTGGTTTATACGGGGACGCACGATAATGATACAACACTGGGCTGGTATCAGGCGCTGGATGCAGCTACCCGGGCCCATGTGCATGAATATCTGGGTATCGATTCAGGTGATGATATGCCCTGGCCCATGATCAGGGCGGCCATGGAGTCTGTCGCCAACACGGCGGTTTTTCCACTGCAGGATATTCTGGGTCTGGATGCCGAGCACCGCATGAATATTCCGGGCACAGCCGAAGGGAACTGGCGCTGGCGTTTTGAGTGGTCAGCCGTGCCAACTGAACTTGCGGGTCAGCTTCAGCATTTAACGGAATTATATCAACGTCAGCCATAGCCACGGTCTGTCACTGGCCGGGTGATGTTAGAGAGAGGCGAAGATGGATAAAAACCGTCTGGATGAGATCGTAGCGGCGGCGCGAAATGACCAGGATTATCGTAGCCAGGCCCTGAAACTTTTCCCATGGATCTGCGGCCGCTGCAGCCGCGAATTCGACGTAAAAACCCTCAGTGAATTAACCGTGCACCACCGCGATCATGATCACGACAACAATCCCGCGGATGGCAGCAACTGGGAATTGTTGTGTCTGTACTGTCATGATAATGAACATCAGCGGCAGCTTGATAATGTCGGTGTTGCCAGCGGCTCTGGCCGTCAGGCCCCCACGGCCAGCCATCAGCCTTTTGCCGATCTGGCGGCATTATTAAATAAAAATAAATCTGAAGACTGATGGTTGGTGTCGGCCAGGCGATGAAAAAACGCGTACTGTTATCGTGGAGTAGTGGCAAGGACTGCGCCTGGGCCCTGCACTGTTTGCGCCAGCAGACAGATGTGAGTGTGCTGGGTTTGTTTACTACCATCAACGAGGCCTTCGACCGCGTCGCTATGCACGCGGTGCGTGTCGAACTGGTACGGCTGCAGGCTGAGGCCCTGGGCCTGCCCGTGCAATTATTGTTTATCCCCTGGCCCTGCAGTAATGCCGACTATGAGTGTGTTATGGCCGACTTTGTGGCATCGGCCAGGGCGCAGGGTGTGACACACATGGTCTTTGGTGATCTTTTTCTGGAAGATATTCGCCAGTATCGTGAGCAACGGCTGGCGGGTAGTGGCATTGAACCGTTGTTCCCTCTGTGGGGCATGCCGATCGGACCCCTGTCGCAGGAGATGATTGAGCAGGGCCTGCAGGCCCTGATTACCTGTGTGGATCCCAGGCAACTGAATAGGGATTTTACCGGCGAATATTATGACAAAACCCTGTTGTCGCGTCTGCCTGCCGGCGTAGACCCCTGTGGTGAAAATGGGGAATTTCACAGTTTTGTTTTTAACGGGCCGATGTTCGCGGCCCCGGTGGCCATAGAGCGGGGGCCGGTTGTAGAGCGTGATGGGTTTATTTTTGCCGATGTGCTGCCGCGCGCGGCTCAGGCTTGCCAATAAAAAGACATTAATATACAATCAGTTACGGGCGTTATTTCTGTTTGCTATAGACAGAAGGGCTATTCTTGACTAAAATAGTGCGAATTAACCGTTAGTATTGGAGATATTCAATGAGCGATGAGATCAAATCACCCTGTAACGATATATGTATCATGGACGATGGCGTCTGCACGGGTTGTGGCATGACCAATCTTGAAGTGACCAACTGGCCCAAGATGACCGATGAAGAGCGCCAGAAGGTTGTTGATCGTCTGGGAGTGGTCAAGGCCACCGGGTAATTTTTAAAAGGGGCTGAACAGCCCCTTTTTTATTGCGATTATTGTAGGGTGCAATAAGCAAAGCCATTGCACCGAATGTCTGTATAGATTTACCTATGCCTTTTGTTTCGCCCTTCCTGGGCGAGTTACTTCTTTTTGAGTACGAGCATCGGGCAGACCCGGATAGGCCGTGTGATGATCCTAGTTGCCCCTGGTGGCATATCGAAGTGTACAAGAATAAACTAAAAGCTTGGGGCTTGAGCCAAAGGAAATGCTGGAGAAAGCAATTGAAGAGCGTTGGAAATAAAATCAACATAACAAGTCATTTTAAATCGCAGGGCAAAAAAACCGCCCTGCTCGGACGCCGCAAAAGGCGCGGCACCGTTTAATTCTAATGTTATCACGCACAATAGGTAGTCAACGTGGCTGAAATATCTACATTGTCATCACGGCCGCAATCGATTGGAGAGGAGATTGCGAATAGTATTAGCCATGGTGCCGGTATGCTTGCAGCCGTGGCGGCTGCACCGCTCCTTATTGTTGCTGCGGTTCAACGCGGAGGGGCTGCCGGTATTGTGGGTGCGAGTATCTTCGCGGTTACGATGGTGTTGTTGTACCTTGTTTCTACGCTTTATCATGCCTTGCCCAGGGGTAGGGCCAAGCAAATATTTCAGATACTTGATCACGGGGCAATTTTCCTTCTGATCGCCGGCACATACACGCCATTTACACTGGGTGTGCTCAGTGGCGCCTGGGGTTGGACTTTGTTTGGGCTCGTCTGGAGCCTGGCCTTTATTGGTATTGTGTTAAAGGTAGCCTGCGGAACACGGTATTCGAGGTTTTCGACATTCCTGTATCTGGCCATGGGGTGGCTGGTCGTTATTGCCGTAAAGCCATTGTGGCTCCATGTGTTGCCGTGGGGTCTGTTCTGGCTGCTTGCGGGTGGCGTGGCCTATACGGTGGGTGTGGTGTTTTTTGCATTGGATCAACGGCTTCGTTACAGCCATTTAATCTGGCACCTGTTTGTTATGACAGGCACCTCATGTCACTTTATTGCTGTGCTGTGGTATTCGGCCTAAGAAGTAATCAGGGCTAATGGGCTGGTGGACCTAATGGGGTCGGTGACAATTAGGAGTGATTCTCATTTGTCACCGACCCCATTAGTTTCGCCATTAGTTTTCAGGTCAGTACCAGCTAAAGGCCTTAGGCTGCTTTTGAGGGTCTGTGTTCTTCGCTGTGCCTGCCTTTATCGTCATCATCTTTGGCATCATGACCATGATCGTCTTTCATATGATGCGATATCATTGAAAGTAAATTATCAAGTTTAATTTTTTCATGGTCATTATGATGATCTTTTTCGTGATGTGCGTATTCTGGATTGACCTTAATAGCATTTTCGAACAGCTTGTCTATGATGTTTTCAGCGTCTTTGAATAAATTATGCATGTCAGGGAGCTGTCTGACTTGATCAAGCTCAGCGAGAAAGCCACCTGCGGCATAGAGGTTAGTGGGTGCTGCTGGATTGTCCCCTAGATTACTGACGGTGGTATATGCGCTGGCGACCTGCCTTGCCTGAGTGGATTCCAGGTTGAGTGAGTAGGCTGCAAGTTCGCTGGTATCCAGCTTTAGATGACTAATCCTTTCTAAGGCTTGTTGCATATCGCCATTAAAAAACCTGCCGGCCAGCTTGTCGACTTTGTGCATTAATTTATCAATTGCCCGTAGTTCATATTTATCCAGTTCACCCGTAATGCTCAATGAAAAATTCGCACTGGAGTACGATGAATTTTCAATGTAATCAATAGGACTATTCGCATCCTGGGCGTTATAACTTAAACTTTGGCTTGCCTGCATTGTATCTAGTGTTAACGTAACAATATCGCCGTCATTGGTTTCTATTTCAAGGCTTAGGCTTTTTGATCTTGAATAATCAGCGCTTATTGTCTGTTCGGTATAAACAGAAGTTACTGCTGCGGTATTCGACATAAAGATGTCTGACAGCTTGCTCAGTCCAGCCTGTATCAAGTCGTAGGTATGGTTGATATTTTGCTCGATATGACCGTTTAATATCCCCAATTCTTCCAGGACATCGCGCGCCTCGGCGAAGCCTTTTTCGATGCCATCTTTTGTCTGCTGAACTAGCTGCTGCAGCTGTGCTTGATCTGCTCCATTTTGCTTTGCATTATTGAGCGCCCGGCCAACAAAGCCAAGTACGCGGTTAGCAACCTTTTGCGTTGAATAATCATCATGATCAAGATCCTGCACGGCGGTTGCCCCTGTTGGCCTAAGGATCTCATTCAATTTTGCCAATACCTCATGATTCAGGATGCCCAAATTGTCACCAGAATAAAGAGGAGAAGGTTTAGTTGCTGGATTCCCTGTATTGGTGGCCGGTGCGCCGGTGTCAGACGTGGTTAGTCGTGGGAGTCTATCCAGGATCGATCTGTTATCGAAACTTAGTGTATTCAATATGTTAGGACTCATGTGCTTTGTTCCCTGCAGGGCGGTATGCTTTTGATTTACTTCATTACTATTATCGGGAGTTCAGGCATAAGCTTTAAGGGCCATTGAGACCAGAAGTTATGGTTTCGAACCCTCGCTGTTATCAAAGAGTTGTTGCGTGCCATTGGGTTTGCGGGCCAGGGTTACTACATTTGTGGCAGAGTTATATTCGCTGTAAAAATCCCTGGTGGCAGTTGAGACCTGATTTAGAGCGCCTGGGCACCAGGCCATTTAGTAACTGCCGGTAGTGGCAGGATACTGATGATTGCTGTCAGGTTTTTCCATGTCTGTCCTGGAAGGAGTATATTACAACACATGTACACCACCGCTTGTAATCGTTGGTGCCCATGGGTATGAAGATGGCATGGAGTGGTAGTTATTTATTATTGTAAGGTATAACGATAATGGGGATGTAATGGCGACGTTGACTTTTTATGGCGCAATCGAGGGTGTTACAGGTTCTGCCTATGTGATCGAAACGGCCCGCAGCACAATATTACTGGAATGTGGCCTGTTTCAGGGGCGGCGCGAGGAAGAAAAGGCCAATGCTGAGCCCTTCCCTTTTGATGTCAGTAAGCTGGATGCCGTTGTCCTGTCACACGCACACCTGGATCATAGCGGGCGTATACCGAAACTTGTGGCCGACGGCTACAGTGGGGCAGTATACATGACATCTCCAACCTGCGAATTGCTGGAGATCCTGCACAAAGACGCGGCGTCGCTGCAACAACGTGATGTGGAATGGGAAAATAAACGCCGTCGCCGGTCTGGTAAGCCGGAAATCGAACCGCTCTATACTCTGGAAGATGTTGAGGCTGCCTTGGCTCTCTTTAAGGGCTTGCCTTATGGGTATCGCCAACAGGTGGCTGATGATATTGAAGTCTGTTTTCTCGATGCCGGACACATCCTGGGTTCCGCTATCGTGGAGCTGTATGTCATCGAGGGTGGTATGGAAAAGAAGCTGGTGTTTTCCGGTGACCTTGGCAACAGTTGCGCGGCGCTGCTGCGTGACCCCGAGCGGGTTATGGCGGCGGATGTTTTGCTGCTGGAATCCACCTACGGTGATCGTGACCATCGACCGATGGATGAAACCCTGGAGGAGTTCGAAAAAATCATTACCGAATCATCAAAGAGTGGTGGCAATATATTGATTCCGTCTTTTGCGGTGGGGCGTACCCAGGAGATTATTTTTCATCTGGGCGAGTTATATCAGCAAGGTAAGTTGAGGCAACAGGCGGTTTACCTCGACAGCCCGATGGCCATTGCAACCACCGAAGTTTATCACCGCTATCAGGATACCTTTAACAGTGAAGACCGCGCCTTATTGCGTCAGGCCAAGTCCGGGAGTTTGCATACCTTCCTGCCGGTGTTGCGTTATTCTCGCTCCACAGCGGAATCAATGGCGCTTAATAAACTTTCGGGTGGTGCTATTATTATTGCCGGTAGCGGTATGTGTAATGGTGGCCGTATACGTCATCATCTCAAGCATAACCTCTGGCGCGAGAATGCCCATGTCGTCATTGTCGGTTTTCAGGCCCGGGGTACGCCAGGCCGGTCGCTGGTGGATGGTGCCAGGACTTATCGTATTGGTGGTGAGGAGATAGCCGTTAAAGCGGCTATCCATACCCTGGGTGGTTTCTCCGCCCATGCCAGCCAATCCCAATTACTCAGCTGGGTCGAGGGTTTCACCAAGGCACGGCCAGATATTTACCTGGTCCATGGCGAGGCGGAAGCCAAGAATACCTTGCACGAAAAGCTGTCGCAGCAAGGCTGGCAGGCGCATATACCAGTTCTGGGTTCATCGATTACACTATGAGTTCATAGAGCTACAAATAGCTTAAATCAGGATGGCTGGATATGGATAATAATGAACGACCGGAACAACGCTTCCCTTCGGCTAAGGATGATGCCGGTGCGGCCATACTGGCGCCGGATACGCCACAGACGCGTTCGTCATCTTATCGACTAGCCTATAATGACAATGAATTTATGCTCAGGGATGAGTTGCGTCCGGTGCGCTTGCAACTTGAGTTGCTCAAACCCGAATTGTTACAACAGGACTATGGTATTCACTCTACCATTGTTGTATTTGGTAGTACTCGCATTCCGGATGCCGGGTTGGCGGCTAAACGTCTGCGCATGGCGGAAGCCGACGCGGCAGCCGAGCCGGAAAATCCCGAGCTGTCACGTAAAGTGGACATCGCCCGGCGAATCCTTGGTAAGGTGCACTATCATGAAGCGGCCAGAGAGTTGGGTCGCATTGTGACCACTGCCGCCAAGGAGGGTGACAGGTACCAGATGGTGGTTATTACCGGTGGTGGTCCCGGTGTGATGGAAGCCGCTAACCATGGTGCCCATGATGCCGGTGGCGAGAGTATCGGCCTGAATATCGTGTTGCCGATGGAGCAGTGCCCTAACCCCTACGTTACGCCGGAGCTTAGTTTTCAGTTTCACTATTTTGCGGTCCGTAAAATGCATTTTTTGATGCGTGCCAGGGCGTTGGTTGCGTTTCCCGGAGGGTTTGGTACGCTCGATGAACTCTTTGAAACTCTGACGTTGATTCAAACCAAAAAAATAAAACCGGTGCCGGTGCTCTTGTTTGGCAGAGACTACTGGCAGAAAATTATTAATTTCGAAGCGCTGGTGGATGAAGGTGCGGTCGATCCGGAGGACCTGAAGCTGTTTCAGTATGTGGAGACGGCACAGGAGGCCTGGGGAGTGATTCGCAAGTTTTACTCCGGCAAAAAAGTAGCGCAATAAATTAAATAGCTATCTGAAATAGGCCTTGGTGACATACTGGCTTATCATGCGCTCGGTATTGAAAAAAGAGCCGTTAATGGCAATGGCGTTGCGCATGACATCGAGATAAGCCTCGCGATTATGGTAATACATGGGCATTATGATATTTTCAAGCTTTGAGTAAAGTATATCGGCTTCACTGTGTTTTATTGCTGTTCCATCAGGCGTATCCTGTACTGAATTACTGATCGACCATCCGGTCACGCCTTCTATGCAACCTTCGATCCACCAGCCATCCGGAATGCTCAATGACGGAACACCATTGAGTGCGGCTTTCATTCCACTGGTGCCGGAGGCCTCCATCGGTGGTAACGGTGTATTAAGCCAGAGATCAGAGCCGGCGGTAATCAATCTGCCAGTCTCCATGTCGTAGTCCGGCAGATAGGTGATATGGAGGCCATCCCCCAGTTTTTTTTTCATGCTGAAGATTTCACGTATCAATGCCTTGCCCTGAGTGTCCCTGGGGTGTGCCTTGCCGGCGAAAATGATCTGTAGTGGGCCGCAGTGGCTGGTCATCGCCTTCAAACGATCAGTGTCGGTAAAGATAAGTGTAGTGCGCTTGTAAGGTGTGGCACGCCGGGCAAAACCCAGCGTCATGATACTGCGATCCATACCCGCATTGCAGACCTTGTTGACGTATTCAATCAACTGTTGTTTGGCTTGCTGGTGTGCCTGCCAGATATCTTCGCTGTTTATGCTCATAGCGTAGCGAAGATTGGCATTGTCTTCACGCCAGTCCGGGATATTTTTGTCGAACAAAACGCGTATAGCATCGGCAGTCCAGGTATAGGCATGCACGCCATTGGTAATGGAGTTGATTTGGTAACCTTCAAACATGCTCCTGGAGGTCTCGCGATGTTTCTTGGCGACACCATTGATATAATAGCTGGCGGCAAGTGCAAGGTAGGTGAGATTGAGTTCGTTATCGCAACATAACTCTTTGGTGCAATCCTTATAAGGGTGGCACTGTTTCAATACGCGTTGTGCCAGGGTGGCAGGGAAACGATCATGTCCGGCAGCAACCGGTGTGTGGGTGGTGAAGACGCATTGTCGTTTTACCTGCTCAATATGCTCCGCTGTCGTACTGTCATCGCCCTGTTTATGCGTCAGTTCTGCCAGTAGTTCCAGTACAAGCAGGCTGGAATGGCCCTCATTCATGTGATAGCGCTCGATAATTGTATGGCCCAGGGAACGTAGAATCCTGATGCCGCCGATGCCCAGTATCGCCTCCTGACAGAGCCGATAGTAGTCATCGCCGCCATAGAGGTGGTCAGTCAGGCTGCGGTCGTAGTCTGAATTGCCTTCGACATCGGTATCGAGAAGATACACGGGTACGATGTGGCCACTGCATCCCTTGATGTCATAACGCCATGCGCGTACGGTAACATGCCGATCATCAAGTTCGACGACCGCCTGCGCTGTTTCGGGCAGAAGGTAATCGTCGATGGGCCAATGGGCATCTTCTTCCGATTGCCGGCCTTCTTCATCCAGTCGCTGTCGAAAATAACCCTTGCGGGACAATAACGTAATACCTGCCATGGCCAGGCGGGCATCGGCCGCCGAGCGTAAGGTATCTCCGGCCAGTACCCCAAGCCCACCCGAGTAGGTTGGCATGGCCGACTCGAGGCCGATCTCCATGGAAAAATAGGCAATTGAGATAGCGTTATTCATCGGCTGTCGGTTCTCTTCTGCTGTGACTATTGCAGCGGAGCTTTTGCCTCGCTGCTGGATAAATGGTTATGTTCTCATAGGTATCCATTGTAGTTTCTGGTGCTCATGTTTTCTAATAACCTTTGTCGGCTTCAGTCAATATGCCTGATAAGCTGCTACCTGTATGTGGGTCAGTGATCTGCTTGCTCAATGCCATTGGCAGGTTGCCATGGCCAGCGACCCTCCACCTCGAGAAAAAGGGTCAGGCTGAGAAAAGTACGGATGAGTATGATCACGGCCAGGGTAACGATATTTTCCAGCGTGTCGGCCACGATGACGGTTCGGATAATATCGCCTGCGATCAGAAATTCCAGGCCCAGGATAATGGATCTCCCCAACGTGGTGCGGAAGTTGCGGTAACGGGACTCGCTGCTTTCACGTCGCCAGTGACCGACAGCATGCGAGGTAGCGGTCAATGCACCTATGAATATAAATACCACACCGACCGCTTCAATGGCATAACCGATGATGGCGATGATTTCCTTGAACTGTTCCATAATCAGATGCCTATTGGTTCGTTCAAAAATTTATGTCGCTAATAGGGCCATTTCCAGTCGCGGATCTCCGCCATGTCCTGACCATGTTGGGTGATGTATTGTTTATGTTCGATCAATTTGTCACGGATGAACTGTTTCAGGTAGGCCGCCTTGCAGTCGAGTTTAGCAACCCGGTCAATGACGTCGGCGACCAGATGAAATCTGTCCAGGTCATTCAGGACTGCCATATCGAAGGGGGTGGTGGTGGTCCCTTCTTCCTTGTAACCGCGCACATGCAGATTCCTGTGATTGGTGCGTCGATAACAGAGGCGGTGGATCAGATAAGGATAGCCGTGGAAGGCAAATATCACCGGCTTGTCGCGGGTAAACAGCGTGTCAAAGTCCTTGTCGCTCAGGCCATGGGGGTGTTCTTCACGGGGTTGCAGTGTCATCAGGTTGACGACATTGATGACCCGTATCTTGAGCTCCGGCACATGCTGGCGCAGCAGGTCGACCGCTGCCAGGGTCTCCAGCGTCGGAACGTCACCGGCACAGGCCATCACTACATCAGGTTCACCGCCGCGATCATTGCTGGCCCATTCCCAGATGCCGACACCGGCACTGCAGTGTTTGATCGCGGCATCCATATCCAGCCATTGTGGCTGGTGCTGTTTGCCGGCGATGATGACGTTTATAAAGTCTCGGCTGCGTAGACATTTATCGGTAAGGTATAACAGTGTATTGGCGTCCGGGGCGAGATAGACGCGGATGATGTCGGCCTTTTTGTTGACCACCAGATCGATGAAACCGGGGTCCTGGTGCGAGAAACCGTTGTGGTCCTGGCGCCAGACATGTGACGTCAATAGATAATTCAGCGATGCCAGCGGGCGCCGCCATGGGATTTCCTTGCTGACCTTGGTCCATTTCGCATGCTGATTGAACATCGAGTCGACAATATGAATGAAGGCCTCGTAGCAGGAAAACAGACCATGACGCCCGGTTAGCAGGTAACCTTCCAGCCAGCCCTGGCAGGTATGTTCGGAGAGGATCTCCATAACCCGGCCATCGGCAGCGAGGTGATCATCTTCCGGCAGGGTCTCGGCCATCCAGGCCCGGTTGGTCACTTCGAGCAACGCCCCCAGTCGGTTGGATACGGTTTCATCCGGCCCCATGACCCGAAAATTGCGGCTATCCATATTGTGCTTCATCACATCGCGCAGGAACTGTCCCATCACCCGTGTTGATTCGGCCAGGTTGTGCCCGGGGTTATTGACCTGGATGGCATAGTCGCGATAGTCGGGTAGTTTCAGGTCCCGCAGCAGTTGCCCGCCATTGGCGTGGGGATTGGCGCCCATGCGGCGTTGTCCGTGTGGTGCAAGTTCGCGCAGCTCCTGGTTGAGGTAACCCGTGTCATCAAACAGTTCTTCAGGGCAGTAACTTTTCAGCCAGCTTTCCAGAAGCTTAAGGTGTTTTGGGTTATCGACCATGTCGGAGAACGGCACCTGGTGCGAGCGCCAGTAGTCCTCGGTTTTGTTGCCGTCAACTTCCTTTGGCCCGGTCCAGCCCTTCGGGCTGCGCAGGATGATCATCGGCCATTGGGGCCGGCGCATGTTACCGTTGATACGCGCCTCATGCTGAATGGCCTTGATGTCATCGATGACCCTATCAAATGTGGCGGCCATGGTCTGGTGCATTGCCATCGGCTCCGAGCCTTCGACGAAGTAGGGTTTGTAACCATAGCCGATAAAGAGATTTTTCAGCTCATCGTGTCCAAGGCGGGCGAGCAACGTCGGGTTGGCGATTTTGTAACCATTCAGATGCAGAATCGGCAGTACCGCGCCATCATGGGCCGGGTTCAGAAACTTGTTGGAATGCCAGGCGGTGGCCAGGGGGCCGGTTTCCGCTTCACCATCACCGACTACACAGCAGACGAGAAGATTCGGGTTGTCGAATGCGGCGCCATAGGCATGGGACACGGCATAACCCAGTTCACCACCCTCATGAATCGAACCCGGAGTCTCGGCGGTGACATGGCTGCCGATGCCGCCGGGGAAGGAAAACTGTTTGAACAGCTTTTTCATGCCATCGGCGTCGGTGGAAATATTTGAGTAAAATTCGCTGTAACTGCCCTCCAGCCATACATTGGCGACCAGGCCGGGGCCGCCATGCCCGGGTCCGGCAATATAGATCATGCTCAGGTCATGATGTTTGATAATTCGGTTGCAGTGGACATAGATGAAATTCAGTCCGGGTGTTGTGCCCCAATGTCCCAGTAGCCGCGGTTTGATATGTTCCTTTTTGAGTGGTTGCTGCAGCAATGGATTATCGAGCAGGTAAATCTGGCCGACGGACAGGTAATTGGCGGCGCGCCAGTAGGCGTCAATTTTACGTAATTGCTCTGCATTCAGGGGGCTGCTGTTGTTGGCCGGCTTGTTTGTCATGATTCTCTCCCTGTTGTATGACATGCATTGTCTAAAGGTCGTGAACCGGAAAGGGAACCATTGTTTTAGATGGTTTTCCTTTCGTATAACTATAAATCGGTCAACGGATTCCTGGCCAGTCTGGCAGCACGATTATGATAGACATTCAACAGGCGGATGTTCCGTCATCGTTGCCAGCCCGGGACATCCATCCCTGTATATCAGCGTATGAAGCGGATATACTTTGAACGATAATTAGCTTGTTGTTGATCAGAATATCAGCATCATCCTTACCCAACAAGGCTTGGTCTACATAAAAATCAACAGACGAGGGTAAACGTTATGATCTCAGTTAAAAGGGTAGTCCTGGATGTGCTTAAGCCCCATCAACCCAATGCGCTTGAATTTTCCCGGGCCATTGCCGAAACAGGCGACGACTACTGTGTGCGTTTGACGGTCATTGAGGTGGATGAAAATACCGAAACGCTCCAGATAGAGGTAGAAGGAAAGGCTATAGATTTTGATACCATTCAGTCCAGCATCAGTACAATGGGAGGGTCGCTTCACAGTATTGATGAAGTTGAGGTTCGTAGTGAGCCGGATATTGGTTAAGGTTTCATGAGTCTGTTGCAACAGACAAGATTGCTGCTGAATATTACCCGTACCCATGACATCATGCGTCGTTATTTTGTCGTCAATGGCTTTGATGGCGCACTAACCATGCTTGGGATCATCATCGGTTTTGTTGTCAGTGCGTCTGCCGATCTCTCCGTAATAATTAACGCCTGCCTGGGTGCCGCTATCGCCCTGGGTGTCAGTGGCGTCAGTAGCGCCTATGTTAGTGAAGTTGCAGAACGACGCCGTGCCCTGGGCAGGTTGGAGGAGGCGATGATCAGTGATCTCCAGGATAGTGCCCATGGCGAGGCAGCGCGCCTGACGCCAATGTTGGTCGCGCTGGTTAACGGCTCGGCACCACTCATTATTTCCCTGCTGATCTTGATGCCATTATGGCTGACGGATGCCGGCATACCGCTGCCATTATCGCCTTTATATGCATCGATCATCATTGCACTGCTGCTGGTGTTTTTACTGGGGGTTTTCCTGGGCCGCATATCAGGGGGTTCATGGTTGCGTAGTGGCATACAGACCATGTTGATTGCGGTGGTGACTGCCGCGCTCATTTATCTATTTGCAGGATGATACGATGCCGCCACTAGTCTGGCATTGTATTGAAGCCGAAGAAGCCCTGCAGTGTCTCAAGACTTCGGCATCGGGTCTGACCACGGCCGAAGCACGCCAGCGTTTGGCCGAACACGGCCCGAATACCATCCCCGAAAAACGCCGCCGCAGCCTGCTGGTCATGCTGCTGGGCCAGTTCACCGATGTCATGATTGTTGTGTTGCTACTGGCGGCGCTGGTTGCCGGTTTTATCGGTGAACCGCAGGACACCATTGCCATCCTGGTGATCGTGCTGCTCAATGCCATTATCGGTGCGGTACAGGAGTTCAGGGCCGAACGGGCGGTGGCGGCGCTACGAAAAATGGCGGCACCGGAGGCGCAGGTTCTGCGTGACGGTCAGGCGGTTACGCTGGCGGCAGCGGCACTGGTGCCGGGTGATGTGGTCTTGCTGGAGGCAGGCAATATTGTGCCGGCCGATCTGCGGCTGCTGGAAGAGGAAGAAATGCAGGTGGATGAGTCGGCCATGACCGGTGAATCTCATGCCATTGAAAAGCAAACGGCATGTTTAGGCGAAACCGATCTTTCAATCGGGGATCGCCTGAACCTTGCCTACAAGAGCAGTCTGATCACGCGTGGACGCGGTATGGGTGTTGTGATTGCCACGGGCCTGGACACAGAGGTTGGCCGTATTGCTGATCTGTTGACCGGTGCGGCCGGTGTCAGGACTCCATTACAGGTGCGCCTGGCCCGCTTTGGCCATTATCTGGCGCTGGCCGTGCTGGTAATTTGTATCGTGGTGTTTAGTGCCGGGTTAATGCAGGGGCAGCCGGTTATGCTGATGTTCCTGACTGCCGTGAGCCTGGCGGTTGCGGCGATACCGGAGGCACTGCCGGCCGTGGTGACGATCTCGCTGGCCCTCGGGGCGCGCAAGCTGATTCGATACAACGCCCTGGTGCGTAATCTGCCGGCCGTGGAAACGCTTGGCTCAGTGACCTATATCTGTACGGACAAGACCGGCACGCTAACGCAGAATCACATGACCGTTGAGATGTTCTTTTTCCAGGGAGAGCGACATGCATCGTTACCTGAACAAGATTCAGATCTCAACATAGTATGGGCAGAATTGGGGCAGGCCCTGGCCCTGAATAACGATGTTTTGGAGAAGGATGGTAAACCTGCCGGTGAACCTACCGAACTGGCCCTGTTCGAAGCGGCGCAAAAAAATGGTTATGACAAGGCTGTACTGGAACAGATGAAACCGCGGCTGGGTGCCATCCCTTTTGATAGTGAGCGCAAGCAGATGACTACGCTACACAGTTCTGCAGAAGCCGTGGTCGCCTATATCAAGGGGGCACCGGAGCGGGTGCTGGCGCAATGCAATGCCGCAGTGGGGGATGCCGGGCCTATAACCTTCGAATGCGCGGCCGCGTTGGCAGAAGCAGAACAGCTAGCCAATGAAGGATACCGCGTGCTGGCGCTGGCAAAACGTGAGTTTACTGCACTGCCGGAGCCGCTGGAAGCAGAGACAACTGAACAGGATTTAACGTTTATCGGGCTGGTGGCCCTGATTGATCCACCGCGGCTTGAGGTGCCACAGGCGGTAGCGGATTGTCTGACGGCAGGGATCACCCCGGTGATGATTACTGGCGACCATCCGGGTACCGCGTTGGCCATCGCCCGGCGTCTCGGTATCTCGGATGATGATCAGGCAATACTAACAGGAGACGAACTGGCAACACTATCCGATGAAAAATTTTCACACATTGTTGAATCGGTACGTGTTTATGCGCGGGTGAACCCGGAGCAGAAATTACGCATCATCAAGGCCTTGCAGGTCAATGGCGAATTTGTTGCGATGACCGGTGATGGCGTGAATGATGCACCGGCGCTGAAACGGGCTGGTATCGGTATCGCCATGGGGCAGAAAGGAACCGATGTGGCGCGCGAGGCAGCGGATATGGTGTTACTCGATGATAATTTCGCAACCATCGTCCATGCTGTGCGGGCCGGGCGGCGGATCTTCGATAACATTCGCAAATTCATCAAATATACGATGAGTTCCAATTCAGGCGAGATCTGGACGCTGTTTCTTGCACCTTTTCTCGGTCTGCCAATTCCCCTGTTACCGATTCATATCCTGTGGATCAACCTGGTCACCGATGGCCTGCCGGGCTTGGCTCTGACCGCAGAGCCTGCCGAGCCCGGCATTATGCACCGTGCGCCGCGGCCACCGGAGGAAAATATCTTCGCCCACGGTATGTGGCAACACATCATCTGGGTCGGACTGTTTATTGGCAGCATTTCCATTACCGCGATGGCCTGGGCGATATCCCGTGAGGCGGCTTATTGGCAGACCATGGTGTTTACCGTGTTGACCGTGTCACAATTGTTTCATTCGCTGGCCGTGCGTAGTGACAGCGCATCATTGTTCAGTATTGGCCTGTTCAGTAATTGGCCGATGCTGGGTGCGGTTTTGCTGACATTGCTGCTGCAGTTGGCGGTTATCTATACGCCGGCATTGAATAACATCTTTCATACCCAGCCACTGCCGCTGTTCGACCTGGTGGTCTGTTTGTTATTGTCATCACTGGTGTTGTTTGCAGTAGAGATCGAAAAATGGCTCGCGTGTCGTGGTATGATTTACAGTGAAGCTGATTGAAAGCACAGTTAATGGTATGTGCATAAAAGCTATACATAAATTGTTATTAATACACGGTTTCTAGCCTGTATGCTGATGGCTGACGATGGTGGTCACCATAATACTACAGCTAAAAATGCTCGATATGGCGAGGTATCTTAAATTATCGGTTAAACTAGTATAGGGTAGCTTGCATGCTGCAATCGTTATCAAAGAAATTAAAGGAGTATCATGAGTAAACAGGCGGCCCCGTTATATATTGCCTTGCTGAGTGTTCATGGTTTGATCCGTGGTTCTAATCTGGAGCTGGGGCGTGATGCGGATACGGGTGGCCAGACGCTGTATGTGCTTGAGCTTGCCCAGGCACTGGCACGGCAACACGAGGTGGCGCGAGTGGATTTGATCACGCGGCGGGTGGTGGATAATGCCGTTGCCGATGATTACGCTAATCCTGTCGAAACCCTGTCAGATAATCTGCGTATTGTGCGCGTCGATGCCGGTGCCGAGGAATATATTCCCAAGGAGCAACTGTGGGATTACCTCGATAGTTTCGCTGATAACGTCGCCAATTATTTTCGGGAAAATGGCGTCATGCCTGATATCCTTCATAGTCACTATGCCGATGCGGGTTATGTAGGTGCAAGTCTGGCCAATCAACTGGGTCTGCCATTGGTTCATACCGGCCATTCCCTCGGCAGGGTAAAACGCCGACGTTTACTGGCCAGTGGACTTTCGACAGAGGATGTGGAGCAACGTTATAATATGGCTCGCCGCATCGAGGCTGAGGAGGCAGCCCTGGCGACGGCAGAACGTGTGATCACCAGTACCTATCAGGAAATCGAGGAGCAGTATGAGCTTTACGATTATTATCAACCGGAACGGATGTGTGTGGTACCGCCCGGTACCGACCTGAATCACTTCATGCCAGCCACCGGGGATGAGTTAAGTTCTCCTTTATATGAAGATATTGTCAGACATTTAAAGGAACCCGCTAAGCCGATCATATTGGCGCTGTCACGACCGGACAAACGAAAAAATATTGTGGCCCTTGTCGATGCCTACGGCCAGTCAGCCGAATTGCAGGAACTGGCCAACCTGGTGATTGTTGCCGGTAATCGAGATGATATCGATGAACTGGAAGAGGGGGCCCAGGAGGTTTTTCATGAGTTGCTGCTGGCCATTGATCGTTACGATATATATAGCAAGATATCGATGCCCAAACATCATAGTCGTGACCAGGTATCCATGATTTACCGTATTGCCGCCGCGTCGGGTGGCGTGTTTGTCAATCCTGCGCTTACCGAACCCTTTGGCCTGACGCTGATCGAAGCGGCGGCAACGGGGTTGCCCATTGTGGCGACAGAAGATGGTGGACCGCGAGATATTATTGGCAACTGTAATAACGGTTTTTTAATCAATCCACTGGAAACGAACACGATCAGTGCAGCTATATTGCAGTTGTTGCAGGATAAAAAACACTGGCAGCAGTGCGTGGATAGGGGGTTGGTGGGTGTGCGTGAGCATTATTCGTGGGATGCGCATGCCAGGCAATATCTGTCCCTGATCCGTCCTATTGCCGAACGCAGTGAGGTATTGGTGCCCAGGCCGTTGCAGCGCCGTAAAGGGCCCTATCGTGATCGTGCAATCGTTAGCGACCTGGATCAGAATCTGATCGGTGATGAAGAATCGCTGCGGCGTCTCATAGAAGTCATACGCCAGCATCGCAAGAGTAGCAAGTTTGCGATTGCCACCGGTCGCCGTTTTGATTCAGCCCTGAGACTGATGCGGCAATATAATATCCCGGAGCCCGATATACTCATAACCAGCGGCGGTACGGAAATCTATTATGCCCCGAATTTTTCCGCCGATATCGCCTGGAGCAAACACATTGATCACGCCTGGTCACCACATAAAGTCAGGTCAATACTGGCTGACTTGCCTGGTTTGAAACTTCAGCCTAAATCAGAGCAGAGTCGATTTAAGATCAGTTATTATATAGATCCTGAAATTTCACCTGATATTGAAACCATTAATAGTCTGTTGCATCAGCATGAGCAGGCCCTGCACCTGATTATGGCCTTTGGCCAGTACCTCGATGTGATGCCTCAACGTGCCTCAAAAGGTCTTGCCTTACGATATATTGCCGAACGTTGGCAGATTCCTCTGGATCATATTTTTGTTGCCGGTGGGTCTGGTGCCGATGAAGATATGATGAGGGGCGCCACACTTGCCGCCGTGGTGGCCAACCGCCATCATGAAGAGCTGTCTCAACTTGTCGATGTGGAACATATCTATTTCGCTGAGCAGCCATTTGCTGCGGGGATCATCGAGTCCCTGATGTACTACGACTTTTATGATCAATGCAGGGATCCCAGAGATGAAGAGCCGCTCCATGAATGAGTCGCGATTATTGCTGTGTGGCAATAGCGATTAAAACTGCATTTTCGCAGCGCATATACTATGTGCTGTGTTTTCCGCCAGCCGTGGATGTCAGGATGTGCTGTTACTGTTGATCAATAGTGTCTGCCGGGCGATCTCGAGTTCTTCGTTGGTTGCTACGACCACGACCTTTACCTTGCTGCTTTTTTCGCTAATGTCACAGTTGCTGCCGGTGCAGGACTGATTGCGCTCGTGATCGAGTGTAATGCCCAGTACCGATAGTCTATTGCAGATTGACTGGCGAATAG
>Ga0316187_10000309_pt1 | contig 36631 bp, 29 predicted proteins | sample CroRivburrow1_MG_FD_204927 | JGI IMG/M metagenome (GOLD analysis project Ga0316187, IMG submission 204927) | Coastal sediment microbial communities from Maine, United States - Cross River worm burrow 1 | ecosystem: Environmental > Aquatic > Marine > Coastal > Sediment | place: USA: Maine... | reverse complement strand
CGATGCGACGGACCGCTACGGCTATCGCATCCGCATCCGGGGCAAGTATCCGCAGTTCCTGTTCTGGCAGGCCATGCCTTTTTTCGCCCCGATGCCGTGGGAAGCCGACAGGTTCTACGCTCAGCCCGGCATGGCGGAAAGGAACATCAGCCTTGACTGGTACCCGGTGGGCACGGGTCCGTTCTACCTGTCGGAGAACAATCCGAACCTCCGGATGGTGCTGCAGCGCAATCCGAACTTCCGCGGAGAGGCCTTCCCCCGGTCGGGGGCTCCCGGCGACGCCGGAGCGGGTCTGCTGGCCGATGCGGGGAAGTCAATGCCCTTCATCGAGCGCGCAGTGTACAGCCTCGAGAAGGAGTCTATTCCACGATGGAATAAATTCCTGCAGGGGTACTACGATGACTCGGTCATTGGTTCGGACAGTTTCGATCAGGCGGTCACGTTCACCGGCCAGGGCGAGGCGGCGCTTACCGACTGGATGAGTGGCCGCGGCATCCGTCTGTCCACGTCGGTCGAGACCAGCACCTATTACATGGGGTTCAATATGCTGGACGAATTGATCGGTGGCGACGGCGAGGCGGCGCGGAAGATTCGCCAGGCGATATCCATCGCGGTGGATTTCGAGGAATTCATATCGATTTTCGCGAACGGTCGCGGTGTGGTGGCGCAGGGCCCGGTCCCTCCCGGCATCTTCGGTGCCCGTTCCGGAAAAGAGGGCCTCAATCCCTATGTGTACGAGTGGTCCGGAGGCAAGGCTGTAAGAAAGTCGCTGGACGACGCTCGCCGGTTGCTGGCCGAGGCGGGGTACCGGGGGGGCGTCGACAGTTCGAGCGGGCAGCCCCTGTCACTTCATTTCGAGGCGGTGAGCCGCGGGCCGGATGACAAGGCCCGGCTGAACTGGATGCGCAAGCAGTTCAGCAAGCTCGGCATACAGCTCGTTGTGAGATCGACGGACTACAACCGGTTCCGGGAGAAGATGCTGAAGGGTACGGGCCAGATCTTTTTCTGGGGATGGAATGCCGATTACCCGGATCCTGAAAACTTCCTGTTTCTGCTCTACGGGCCTAACGCGAAGGCGATACACAATGGTGAGAATGCAAGCAACTATCAGAATCCGGAATTCGACAGGCTGTTCGTGCGTATGAAGAACATGGCGAACGGGCAGGAGCGTCAACGGCTGATCGACGAAATGGTCGATATCGCACGCCGGGATGCGCCATGGATATGGGGCTTTCATCCCAAACAGTTTGCGCTTCATCACGGCTGGGTGCACAACGTCAAACCCAATACCATGGCAAACAACACGCTGAAATACACCCGCATCGACCCGGAGCTGCGCAGCACCTCCGCGTCGGAATGGAATCCGCCCGTTCTGTGGCCGGTCTGGATCGCCGCCGGCCTGCTGGTACTCGGGGCCGTACCTGCCGTGGTCAGCTACCGGCGCAGGGAGCGCGGTGCGCCGCAGTGAGCGCCTACCTCGTCCGCCGGTTACTTTACGCCGTCCCGATCCTTGTCGGCGTCAACCTGCTTACCTTCCTCCTGTTCTTCGTCCTCAACAGCCCTGACGATATCGCACGATCCCAGTTGGGTGACAGACGAGTAACCGAGGAGGCAATAAATGTGTGGAAAAAGTCCCATGGATACCACAAGCCGGTGATCCACAACGCGGAAGCGGAGGGGTTCGGAAAATTCACCGAGACGATTTTTTTTGACAAATCCATGAAACTGTTCGTGTTCGATTTCGGGCAGTCCGACAGCGGCCGGGACATCGGCCACGACATCAGCCAGAGGATGTGGCCGAGCCTCGCCATAGCGGTGCCGACGCTGGTGCTGGGTGTGTTGCTGAACATCACTTTTGCGCTTCTCATCGCTTTCTTCCGGGCCACCTACATCGACGTGTGGGGCGTCGTGTTGTGTGTGGTCCTGCTCTCCATCTCGACGTTGTTCTATATCATCGGGGGGCAATTCCTGTTCAGCAAGCTGCTCCATCTGGTGCCGATATCGGGGTACGATACCGGCGTTGGCGCATTCAAGTTCCTGTTGCTGCCCGTGATTATCGGTGTTATCGGGGGCATCGGTAGCGGTACGCGCTGGTACCGCACCATATTTCTCGAGGAGATCGGCAAGGACTACGTCAGAACGGCCCGGGCCAAGGGTCTCAGGGAGACCCGGGTTCTGTTCGTTCACGTGCTGAGAAATGCTTTGATCCCCATCCTGACCGGGGTCGTCGTTCTGCTGCCGCTGCTTTTCATGGGAAGCCTGCTCACGGAATCCTTCTTCGGTATCCCCGGTCTGGGCAGCTACACCATTGAGGGCATCCAGCGACAGGATTTTGCGATCGTGCGCGCGATGGTATTTCTGGGATCCGTGCTTTACATCCTGGGGCTGCTGCTGACGGATGTGTCCTACGCCCTGGTCGATCCCCGGGTGGCGCTGCGCTAGTTCCGGTGACCATGAACCCAACTCCTGCAAACGTCATGTCGACTGCGGCCGGGGCCTGACGCGATGCCGGTCTTGTTCTGGACAGACATTCTCATCTGGACCCTGCTGGTGCTTGCGGTGCTGTTCGCAGTATACGCCTCGCACCGGGAGCACCTGCGCGCACCCTGGCGCGAGGTCGCCCGCAGCGGTGTGGCGATGAGTGCGATGGTTGTGCTTGCGGTGTACATAGTTATCGGGCTTCTGGATTCCATTCACTATCGACCCGCTGCGCAATCCACTGCGGACGCCACGGAGGCGCAATATTCAGGCGAAACCCTGAGTGTGCTCGACCGGCTTGTCTCCGGCCTGCGTGCTCAGGGTGAGAAGACCTACTCTGCACCGTTTGCGCTCCAGCTTTACAGCAAGGAACTGGTGGAGTCGCCGGACGGGACGCAATCGAGGCAGTACCCGCGCCTTCAATACGGCGGCGCACATCTGACTGGTCCCGGTGAACGGGCCGGGGACATCGCGTGGACGGCAGTGCTGGCCGCGGCCAAGGCGATCGTGCTGTGGGGGCTCGTGTGTCTGGTGTCGGGGGCGCTCGTTGCGCGCCGGAGAGGGCAGACCGTGCGTGGCGCCGTGGCGGCTCTGTTCGGTGACCGCAACGCGGTGAACGGGCGTGCTGTTCTGCTGACGCTGCTGCTGGTTGCGGTCGTTGCATGGGTGGCAATGGACCTGTCTGCAAAATACCACATTCTCGGTACCGACAAGGTCGGCGACGACGTGTTTTACCAGACGCTCAAAAGTATCCGGACCGGACTCGTGATCGGTACCCTGACGACCCTGGTCATGCTGCCGTTTGCGATACTGCTTGGGTTGATGGCGGGATACTTCGGCAGGTGGGTGGACGACATGATCCAGTATCTGTATACGACGCTGAATTCGATCCCGAGCGTGTTGCTGATCGCGGCCGCCATCCTCATGCTCCAGGTGTACCTCGACAACCACGCCGCTGAATTCTCCAGCGTGGCGGAACGGGCTGACCTGAGATTGTTGTTCCTGTGCCTGATCCTCGGGGTTACGAGCTGGACCGGTCTGTGCAGGTACCTGCGGGCGGAGTCGCTGAAGCTGAGAGAGGTCGATTACGTGCTTGCCGCCCGGGCGCTCGGGGCCGGACATTTTACGATCATCGGACGGCATATCCTGCCCAACGTGATGCATATCGTACTGATCACCGTGGTCCTCGATTTCAGCGGACTGGTGCTCGCCGAAGCCGTCCTGTCCTATGTGCAGATCGGCGTCGACCCCACCACGCACAGCTGGGGCAACATGATCAACAGTGCGCGCCTCGAAATGGCACGGGAGCCGATCGTCTGGTGGTCCCTGGCAGCTGCCTTCGCTTTCATGTTTTCACTGGTACTGGCGGCCAACCTGTTTGCCGACGTTGTGCGGGATGCATTCGATCCGCGCCTGAGGACTTCCGGATGAGCGACCGGATCCTCGAGGTCGGACAACTGAAGACGTACCTCGGTGCCCCGGGTGATCCGGTACGGGCGGTGGACGGCATCTCGTTCGACATCAGGCGGGGCGAGACGCTTGCGCTGCTCGGTGAATCCGGCTGCGGGAAATCCATTTCCGCACTCACCCTGATGCGCCTGCTGCCGCCGGGCGCCCGCATCATCGGGGGCAGCGTCCGGTTTGCCGGTATGGAACTGCTGGCATTGCCGGAGGCCCGCATGCGGACGGTTCGCGGAGCCGGAATGTCGATGATATTCCAGGAACCAATGACCTCGCTCAATCCCGTCGTCCGGGTCGGACATCAGATCGAAGAGGCGTTGCGCTCACATCAGTCGGCCCGGCAGAGACGTAAACGCGGCGACGTCGTCCGCCTTCTGGACTCGGTGGGGATTCCCGATCCGGAAAAGGCTTTTGACGCCTATCCGCATCAGCTTTCCGGCGGGATGAAGCAGCGGGTGGTCATCGCCATTGCGCTGGCCAACGAACCCGATCTCCTGATCGCGGACGAGCCGACCACGGCGCTGGACGTCACCATCCAGGCCCAGGTGCTGGATCTGATGCGCCGTCTGCAGGAATCCCGGGGGATGGCGGTGCTGCTGATAACGCACGATCTGGGCGTGGTCAACCAGATGGCGGACAGAGTAGCCGTCATGTATGCAGGGCAGATCGTCGAGCAGGCGGATCGCCCGGGCTTTTTTTCCAACCCACTGCACCCGTACAGCCGGAAACTGTTCGATTCCCTGCCTGACATCAGCAAGCGGGACCAGGTGCTCGACGTGATTCCCGGTGTGGTGCCGTCGCTCCGCTCGAACTTCACCGGCTGCCGGTTCGAGCCGCGCTGTCCCAGTGCGTTTGACACATGCCGGGAACGGCAGCCCGGGTGGTTCGACCGCAAAAGCGGGACCGTTTCCTGCCACCTCTACTCACCGGGCGCCGCCCCGGCCCGGACGACGCGGGTGGCGGTGGGCACTGTTCCACGGGAGGCGCAGCGCAGGGCGAATTCAGATCATCGCGAGGAATTACTGAATGTGGATGGTCTCTGCATCGATTTCCCGGTCAGAACAGGACTGCTGCGCCGGGTCACCGGTCGGGTACGGGCGGTGGACGGGATCGACATCAGCATCTTGTCCGGCAGGACGCTCGCCCTGGTCGGGGAGTCGGGCTGCGGTAAAACAACGGCAGGGAAGGGGATCCTTCAGCTCATCAGGCCGAGTGGTGGCAGCGTCGTTTTCGAGGAAACGGATCTGACGACGCTGAGTGCCGGCGCCATGAAGGAAAGACGCTCCGATCTGCAGGTCATCTTCCAGGACCCGTTTGCTTCGATGAATCCGCGCATGCTTGTCGGGGATATTATCGGTGAAGGTCTGCGTTCGGGCCCCGAGCGCCTGTCGGCAGAATCGAGGCAGCGATTGATCGCTGAACTGCTTGTTCAGGTCGGGCTGCAGGCAGACGGTGCGCGGCGCTACCCGCACGAATTCTCCGGCGGCCAACGCCAGCGTATTTCCATCGCGCGCGCTCTCGCCGTCAAACCCAGGCTGATCGTGTGCGACGAACCCACCAGCGCCCTCGACGTCTCGGTACAGGCACAGATCCTCAACCTGCTGAAAGACCTGCAGGAACGCCATGGCCTCTCCTATCTGTTCATAACCCACGACATGTCCGTGGTCTCCTACATCGCTCACGATGTGGCGGTCATGTACCTCGGCCGGATCGTCGAGCACGGGCCGGTGCAGGCCGTCCTTGCCGATCCGCAGCATCCGTACACGCAGGCACTGATGGCGGCGGTGCCCACCACGGACCCGGCCCGGGAACGGAAAGCGGTGCACATCAGTGGCGACATGCCGTCCCCGGCCGATCCACCGGGCGGTTGTCACTTCCATCCGCGCTGTGAAAAAGCATTCGGGATTTGCCGGGAACGTTATCCCGGCGTTGTGACGCTGACCCCGGGTCACACCGTCAGTTGCCACCTGTTCCATGGGGATCCCTGAGAATTGGCAGAGCGGGTAGTTTTCGACGGCAGCAGCGGTGCGTCTCCGCGCATCCATGAGCTGATCAAAAGGCTCGACATTCCGCTGGGCAAGAGGCAGGGGGAAACGGCGCGATGGCTGCTCACAATGAAAGACGGGGCGCTGAGCCTGACAGAGGGGGGCGGGAGCAGGTTCAAACCGCTGTCGGTGGATCTGGTCGGTACCAGGAAAAAATTCAGGAGCCTGCCTATAGCCAGGCGCGGGCCTCTGGTCCGCGCGCTGGGCAGGTCCACCGTGAGCATCATCGACGCAACGGCGGGATGGGGCCAGGACATGTTCCTGATGTGGCTGATGGGATACGACGTGGCGGCGGTGGAGCGTTCCCCGGTCCTGGGGGCGCTGCTGCTGGACGGTCTGGCTAGGCTCGAGTGCCATGACCCGGGCCCGAGGTATCCCGTGGTCGAAGTCTGCGACGCCAGAGAATACCTCGCCGTCCACAGCGCGGAGTGTGTTTATCTTGATCCGATGTTTGCTCCCCGCAGGAAAACTTCCCCGCTGGCCAAAAGGCGGCTGCGGGTGCTGCGCGAACTGGTGGGTGATGATGATGACAGGGACCTGCTGTTCGATGCGGCATGGCAGGCAGCATCCCGGCGCGTTGTGGTCAAAAGACCCAATCATGCCGGGTCATTGCGAACTCCAGATGAGTCATTCTCTGGAAAAATAATGACTTATGACCTGTACCTGAAAACAATATGAACTGTTTTTTTTGTCCTGTACTGCCCGGCCCAACGAATCTGGTCACTGTCGATGGCGCGGAGGCCCGTCATGCCGCCACCTCGCGCCGGCAGAAAACGGGTGAGCGTGTCCTGCTGATCGATGGCAGAGGCAGGCGTGCCGAGGCAACCATTGTTGCCGTGGACCGGTCCGCCATGGAACTCAGGATCGAGTCGGTCGAGCAGCTGGCCAGGCCGCGACCGGCCCTCGCGCTCGCCACCGCGGTAGCGAAAGGCGACCGCCAGGGCACGCTGCTGGACATGGCAACGCAGATCGGCATCGCCCGGTATATTCCGCTGCTTTGCGATCACGGGGTGGTCAAGCCGGATGCGCACAACGTGCCCCGCTGGCAGCGGATATGTACCCAGGCGTGCAAGCAAAGCCACAATCCGTACCTGCCGGAGATCGGCTCCGCGGTATCTCCCCTTGAGTTTGCGTCGGCCATGAACGATGCCGGTACGCCGCTCTATCTGGCGGCGCCGGGGGGTGACCCGCTACCCCCGCAGTCGGGCAGCGAGCGGGTGGCGGTCTGCATCGGCCCCGAGGGAGGATTCAGCAGCCGGGAGATATCGGACCTCATCGGGGCAGGGGCGCGGCCGCTTTCCCTCGGACCAAATATTCTGCGGATCGAGACGGCCGCCATAGCAGCAGTGAGTATCTTCAACGTACGGCGGGGGTAGAATATTTTTCACGAAACACAATACTTTTCATAAAACGGAGATTCAGCAATGACAGATCTTGAAAACCTGCACTGTGAAGCGTGCCGGGCCGATGCGCCGCGGGTAACCGTCGACCAGATCGAAGAACTCAAGCCCGGGATCCCCGACTGGGAACTCATCGAAGTGGACGGTGTAAAGCGTTTGACCCGGACCTTCAAATTCAGGGATTTCGAACAGGCGCTGGCGTTTACCAATAAAGTCGGTGCAATCGCCGAGCAGGAAGGCCACCACCCGGCACTCCTCACCGAGTGGGGGAGCGTCACCGTCACCTGGTGGACGCACAAGATCAGGGGATTGCACGTCAACGACTTCATCATGTCGGCGAGGACCGACGCGCTTTTATAGTGCGCTGATCTTCTCGATCTGGCTCGCCAGATTTTCGAGCACCACCGCCAGCTTTTCTGCACGGGCGTGCTCGGTGGCGACGACCTCCGCCGGCGCCTTTTCAACGAAATTCCTGTTGCCGAGCTTGGACTGAATACGATCCATGTCTTTGCGGGCCTTGGCCTGTTCGCGCTCGAGCCGGGCGAGTTCCGCTTCCCGGTCGATCAGGTCGCCCAGCGGAACCAGGATCCTCATTCTTCCGACCAGCGCGGTGGCGGGGGAGTCGGGTGCTTCTTCATCGGATACCAGGGATACACTCTCGAACTTTCCGAATCGTTTCAGGTAGCGGAGGTTTCTCGACATGTACTCCGCATCCTCGGTCGCGGTATTTTGCAGCAGCACGGTGACCTGTTTGTTGGGATCGATGTTCATCTCCCCGCGGATATTGCGTACGCCGCCGATGACAGCCTGGACCCAGGTCATTTCGGCCAGGGCCTGCGCGTCGATCCGCTCCGGTTCCGGCTGCGGGTAGGGCTGGTTCATTATGGTCTCACCCTCCTTGCCGGCGAGCGCCGAGACGTCCTGCCATAAAGCATCGGTAATGAACGGCATGATGGGGTGCAGCAGACGCAGCGAAGTTTCCAGCACGCGCACCAGCGTGCGGCGGGTTGCGCGCTTCTGCGCGGGGCTGGCAGCGTCATCTGACAGTACGACCTTGCACAGCTCCAGATACCAGCTGCAATAGTCGTTCCAGATGAACTGGTACAGGCCCTGCGCCATGTGGTCGAAGCGATAGCCGTCGACCGCCTGGCGTGATTCTTCCTCTACCTGCTGTAATCGGGACACGATCCAGCGGTCCGCCAGGCTGGGCACGAGCTCGGCGCCGGTGCCCTCCGCTGCGATGCCGCAATCCTGGCCTTCCGTATTCATCAATACGAAACGGGCGGCATTCCAGAGTTTGTTGCAGAAGTTCCGGTACCCTCCGATCCGTCCCAGATCAAAATTGATATTACGGCCCGTGGACGCCAGGGAGGCGAAGGTAAACCGCAGTGCATCGGTGCCGAAGGCGGGGATGCCGTCGGGAAAGTCCCCGCGGGTGAGGGCCTCGATCTTTGCGGCCATCTTCGGCTGCATCAGACCTGTCGTTCTCTTGGCAACCAGGGCGTCGAGGCCGATGCCGTCGATGAGGTCGAGCGGGTCGAGCACGTTGCCTTTGGATTTGGACATCTTCTGGCCGTGCGCGTCGCGCACCAGCCCGTGCACGTAAACCTCGTGGAACGGAACGTCGCCCATGAACTTCAACCCCAGCATCACCATCCGGGCTACCCAGAAGAAGATGATGTCGAATCCCGTCACCAGTACGTTGGTGGGGTAGAACGTCTTCAACTCGGGTGTCTCCTCGGGCCAGCCCAGAGTGGAGAAGGGCCACAGCGCCGATGAAAACCAGGTGTCCAGCACGTCCGGGTCCTGATGAAGTTCGACATCCCGACCTTTTTTCTCTCTTGCCTGCGCCAATGCATCCGCTTCCGTACGCGCGACGTGGATGTCCCCGTCCGAGTCGTACCATGCCGGGATGCGGTGGCCCCACCACAGCTGCCGGGAGATGCACCAGTCCTGGATGTTGCGCATCCACTCAAAGTAGGTGTGCGACCAGTTTTCGGGTACGAAGCGGATACGACCGTCCTCGACCGCGCGGATAGACTCCTCGGCCAGCGGTGCCGCCCTGACGAACCACTGGTCCGTCAGGTAGGGTTCCAGCACCTCGCCGGTCCGGTCGCCCCGCGGTACCATGAGTTTGTGGTCCTCGATGCCGCCCAGCAATTGCTGATTTTCAAGGTCCCTGACGATCCGGTCCCTGGCTTCGTACCGGTCCATGCCGTGGTAGGGCGATCCCGGCAGATCGATCGCCGCCTCCGGGTCAAAGACATTGATCAGTTCCAGATCGTGCCGCTGCCCGATCTCGTAGTCGTTGAAATCGTGCGCCGGGGTGATTTTGACGCAACCCGAACCGAATTCGGGGTCGACATACTCGTCCGCAATGATCGGGATCTCCCGGTCGACCAGCGGAAGCAGAACCGTACGGCCCACCAGATGGCGATAGCGCTCGTCCTCCGGGTGCACCGCCACCGCGGTGTCGCCCAGCATGGTCTCCGGCCGGGTGGTTGCCACGGTGAGGTACAGGTCCGGCTCCCCCACCACGGGGTAGCGCAGATTCCAGAGGTGACCGGCTTCCTCTTCTGAAACCACCTCCAGGTCGGAAACCGCCGTGTGCAGCTTCGGATCCCAGTTGACCAGCCGTTTACCGCGATAGATCAGGCCTTCCTCGTACAGTTTGACGAACACTTCCTGCACGGCGTGCGACAGTCCCTCGTCCATGGTAAAGCGTTCACGGCGCCAGTCCAGCGACGCCCCCATCCGGCGCAGCTGTCGCGAAATGGTGTCTCCGGATTCGGCCTTCCATTCCCATACGCGTTTCACGAACTCATCCCGCCCGAGGTCCAGGCGGTGCTGGCCCTGCTGGGCGAGTTGTCGTTCCACCACCATCTGGGTGGCAATCCCGGCGTGGTCGGTCCCGGCCTGCCACAAGGTGTTGCGGCCGCACATACGGTGGTATCGGATCAGCGCATCCATGATTGTGTCCTGGAATGCGTGCCCCATGTGCAAACTGCCGGTGACGTTGGGGGGCGGGATCATGATGCAGTACGGCGTACCTTCCCCGGAAGCTGCGAACCATCCGTTTGTTTCCCAGCGCTCGTAGAGTTCCTGCTCTATCGAGTGGGGGTCATAAGCCTTGGCGAGTTCTGACATTCTGGTTTACTCAGTCAAAGGCGGCGGATTATACGCGAGCGCGGGACGGCCCGCATTGCGTCCGGGCCACACCGGAGCCGGAGAGGTATGCTATTCGAACTTGCCGGAAGTCTTTTGTATCAACAGGGAGGTCAACGCCGTCCCTAACTGCTGCTTCTGATTGGGAGTGAGCGGCGTCAGTTCACTGTGCTCCAGTCGATTGTCTATGTCCTTCAGGCACTGGTCCACGAACAGCGCTTCCTTGCGGTCCCTGCTGAATCCAACGTGCGCGGGTCCGTCTCTCCCGGGAAGGTAGACGATCTTGTTCAGCACGGGAATATTGTCGTCAACGTCCGGTCCCGGCTTGCCCGGGGGTGAATCGGTCACCGATCCCCCACCGCGCCGGAGGGGAATGACGGCGCCGCCATCGGGTGCTTCGAGATTGCCGACTTCGTCAGATGCCACTGCTTTCAGGAAGGCTCGACCGCTTGCCCTGTCCAGTGCCTCGTCCCCGGCCATATCGACTTTGAAGTCCCACTCCAGGTGCTCTTCGCTAGCGACGGCATTTTTGATGTTTTTTCCCCGGGGGTTGACCTTGGCGGTGCGTTCCACGGTGTCTTCGCTATCCCGAGGCGATGCGGAGTTGTGCGCAACAGGACCCGTGTCCGGGGAGTCCGGCGTTTTCTCGTCCAGCAGGGACTGAAGCGATACCAGCGTGTCTGTCAGCTCGGAATCCGCGTCGCCCTTGTTTTTGCGTCTGAACCACATTGTTATCAAACGGAAAGGTCGTGCTTGCTTAGTTCGCATCCCCGGTCCCGGTACCAGCGGTAGCGATCCCGGGCCAGAGCCTTGTCCTCGGGGGTATTATCCACCAATTCCGCCACGCGAGCGAATTCATCATATTGATCCGGCACAGTATCCAGCATCGTAACGAGGACCTCATAGTCGCCGCCGGAGGGAGGATGCGGGCCGAGGGCAATCGGGGTATCCATTTCCACCTGCCCGGGGTCATAAAGCCCATGTGGCACGAAGGAACTCTGGTCGAAAGTCCACATCAGCTCATCGAGCTTTCTCGCCTGCTCCAGGTCAGGTGTTTGTACGTATATCCTGTGACCCAGCGTGTGGATCTTTCTGCACAGGCGGCAGGCGGCACGCAACCGCCCGTCGGTCACGTGTCGGTCGAGAAGATAGAAGTCGACTTTCGGTGGCATCAGGTGTGCCGCCTGGAAACGGCGGGAGTAGAACTAGTTGGCCCGGTCGATGAGAAACTGGCTCAGCAGCGGTACCACGCGTCCCGTGGCGCCTTTACCGTTGCCGCCACGCCACGCCGTGCCCGCGATGTCGAGGTGGCACCACTTGAACGACTCCGCAAAGCGGGACAGGAAGCAGCCGGCGGTGATCGCGCCCGCACCCGGGCCACCGATGTTCGCCATATCTGCAAAATTACTGTCAAGCTGTGACTGGTAGTCGTCCCCCAGCGGCAGCTGCCAGATGCGATCCAGGCTCTTGTTCCCCGCGGCGGTGATTTCGTCGGCAAGGTCCTGATCGTTGGACATCATCCCGCTGATGTGGTTGCCGAGAGCAACCACACAGGCCCCGGTCAGCGTCGCGACGTCAATGACCGCTTCCGGCTTGAAACGCTCCGCGTACGTCAGTGCGTCGCAGAGGATAAGACGACCCTCTGCGTCAGTGTTGAGGACTTCGATGGTTTTACCGGACATGCTGGTCACCACGTCGCCGGGTTTGTTCGCGTCCCCGTCCGGCAGATTTTCCGAGCTCGGCACGATGCCGACGATGTTGAGCGGCAGCTTCAGCTCCGCCGCTGCAACGATGGCGCCGAACACGCTCGCGGCGCCGCACATGTCGTATTTCATTTCGTCCATCTTCGCCGCCGGTTTCAGCGATATGCCGCCGGCATCGAAGGTCAGACCCTTGCCTACCAGAACGATCGGGTGCTGCGATTTTGCGCCTCCCGGGTATTCCATGACGATCAGTTTCGCCGGCTGACGGCTGCCGCGGGACACCGACAGCAGCGCGCCCATCCCGAGTTTTTTCATGTCAGACTCGTTGAGTACCCGGGATTTTACCGGGTACTTCTTCTGCAGGCTGCGTGCCTGCCGGGCCAGGTAGGTCGGTGTGCAGATGTTTCCGGGGAGATTGGCCAGGTCCCGGGCCAGATCGGTGCCGTCGCTTACGGCGCTTCCCTGGGACACGCCCGTTCTGGCGGCATCCGCGTTATCTTTGCCGGTGACGGCAACAACCACGGACAAAGCGGACGTTTTCTTTCTTGTGCTGTCCTTGTCGTACTCGTAGACGGCATCCCTCATGGCCTCCACGAGGTGTTTGGCCCGTGATGTGGCATCACAATCCGACACCACGTCATTTGCCATCCAGACGGTCGCGGACCTGAGGTTCATGCTGCGCAGTTTCCTGGCGGCCGCGGCACATGCCGAGCGATAGCGGCGCGCATCGGTTTCGTCTTCCTTTCCGTAGCCCACCACCAGCAGCCTCTCGCTATCCAGGCCGGGCGGGTCATAGATCACGAGGGTCTGTTCTTTTTTGCCTTCAAAGTCTCCGCTCCCGATCCATTTTTTCAAAGCACCGCCGGTCAGAGCGTCGATCTCTCCGGCAAGTCCTTTCAGTTTCTTTGACTGATACGCCCCGATTACACAGCACGCGCCTTGTTTACCGCTTGTTTTAGTTGGCTTGACCGAGAATTTCACTTGATTGCCCGTTCCCATTTGTTGGTGCGTGGTTTAAAGTTGAACCGTTTTCCAGCCGGTGATTGTCCTTTTTTATTGCAACTTTTGTCAAAATTTCCGAATAGAACCCAGTGATTGTCAATCGCGCCCTGGTCAGGGAAGTGCTGCAGACAAGCGTTGCGGTCACGTTCGTCATACTCAGTATTTTCGTCGTTGTCCGTTCACTGGGGTTCCTGCAGCAGGCGGTGCGTGGCGATGTACCCGTGGAGGCCGTGCTGACGCTGGTGGTGCTGAAGACGGTCGGATACCTGGACGTCATAATTCCGCTCATGATGTACATCGCAATCCTGATGGTCCTCGGCAGATGGAACCGGGACAACGAGATGATCATCCTGGCGGCCTGCGGCATCAGCCCCGTGAATTTCCTTAAACCGCTCTCCGTACTGGTCCTGATTATCGGCGGTGTGGTTGCGGGCTTCTCGTTCTGGCTGACGCCCCTTGCCATCAAGAAGGGGTTCGACGTCGAGCAGGAGTACCGGAATCGCAGCGAGGTTGCCGGTGTCATCCCCGGAACGTTCATGGAAACCAAGAAAGGGCGGGGCGTGTACTTCGTGGAGAAATTCGACCGCGAGGCTGACCGCTACGAGAATATCTTCGTTTACAAGTCCTCGTTTGGAAAAGAAGGGGTGGTCGTATCCAAATACGCATTCCAGCGCCAGGACGAACTTACCAACGACCGGTTCCTGGTGCTGAAGAACGGGACACGATACGAGGGGAATCCGGGCCAGCCCGACTATCGGGTCGTCGATTTCGAGACCTATGCCCTGCGCATCGAGCCGAGGTCCTATATCTCCTCGCTTCCGCCGGTAAAAGGGCGGCCCACTGCCGTGATCTTCGGTGATACTCACCCGGCGCTGATCAGCGAGTGGCACTGGCGCATAGCCAAGGTCATCATGGTACCGGTGCTCGCCGTGTTCGCGTTGACGTTCAGCTTTGTCAACCCTCGCCAGGGCCGCCTGCCCAGTATGATCATGGCCTTCATGGCTTATTTCCTGTACACCAACTTCCTGGGATTCTCGGTCGCCATGCTGAGCAAGAGCCGGTTCGATCCCAACGTTGGCCTGTGGTGGGTGCATGCGATATTCCTGTTCCTCGCGTCCGTGCTGCTCTACAGGCGACAGAAGAACCAGGCCCTCCTGCCGGTACCGGGGTTCAGGATCAAGCGCCCCAAAACCACCCTGCGTCCTCAAGCGGATTCCTGATGCTTCAGCACTCCCCGCCGTGAAGATTCTTGATAAATACATAGCAAAGCAAATCCTTTACCAGGTGCTGATCGCCGTCTCCGTGCTGGTGGGTCTGTTCACATTTCTTACTTTTATTGACCAGCTGTCCGACATCGGCACGGGCGGCTATGGAGTGCTGGATGCCGTTCGGTTTGTGATTTTGTCCACGCCCAGAATCCTCTACGAGATTTTTCCGATGTCCGCACTGCTGGGATCGATTCTCGGCATGTCCTCCCTGGCGGTGGACTCTGAACTGGTCGTGATCCGGGCATCCGGAGTGTCCGTCGCGCGGCTTACAGTGTCGGTGCTCAAGGTGGGCGCGGCTCTGGCGCTGGCGGCGGTCATTCTGGGCGAAGTCGTGACCCCTTTCTCGGAAACCATGGCACAGCGGGGGAGGGCGCAGGCTCTGCAGGAGCACATCAACCAGCAATCCGACTTCGGGCTGTGGATGCGTGACCACAAGTCCTTTGTAAACGTCGGGGAGGTTCTGCCCGACCTGACCCTGCTGGACGTGCGATTGTTCGAGTTCGATGAAGAGGGCCGGCTGCGCTCGCTGGTTTTCGCGTTGAAGGGGAACTATGTGGAAGAAGCGCAGCGATGGCGCCTGCAGGGCATCGTGCAAACGCTGATCAACAAGGACAATGCCAAATCCCAGAACGCCCGCGCCGCGTACTGGAGCACGGACGTTACCACGGATATCCTGTCGGTGTTCCTGATCCGTCCCGACCAGCTGTCTGCCTACCAGTTGTTCCAGTACATCAACCATCTGCAGGAGAACGGCCAGGAAACCGAGACCTATGAACTCGCATTCTGGGCAAAGATCGCAACCCCTCTGGCCACCGCAGTAATGGTTATTCTGGCCATACCGTTCGTATTCAGGAGCATCCGTAGCGGGGGCTATGGTGGCAGCCTGTTCGTCGGCATCATGCTGGGTCTGGCGTTTTTCGTGATGGACAAGGGATTTGGCCTGATCGTCCAGATTTTCGATATTTCTCCGTTTCTGGGCGCATTTCTGCCCACCGTCGTGTTTGCAGGCCTGGGCGTGTTTTTCATACGGCGGGTTTTCTAGCCCGCCCTTCGTTACCGCTGCCGTCTTCAGGACCGCGCTATTTGCTTCCGGGCTTTTTCACCCTGATGAGGCGCGTTCGCGACATGCGGTCGTGCCAGGCGAGTTGTTCCCGGTCCACCAGCGACCACCAGAAACCCAGCCCCAGCGCCGCCCAGGACAGGATCGCGCAGAAGTATCGGACGACCGCGGATCGCCACGCCACAGGCGAGCCGTCCGCAGCGACTACCTTGAGGCGCCAGGCACGCATGCCCAGGGTCTGGCCCCCGTGTGTCCAGAACCAACCGAAGAACAGCAGGCAAATCAGTATAAGATAAGCCTGGATTATCAGTTGCACTCCCCAGTTGTCCCGAACCGCGGCAGGGATGAACGGCAGCGGAAGGCCGGCGAGGAAAAGGACGCCGCACAGCAACAGTGTGTCATACCCGATAGCGGCCAATCGCCGGGCCAGCGCCGGAGGGGGCGGGTCAGTGTCCACAGCGAGATATTTGCATGAAATCCTGGGTGGCAGAAAAGTTGTACACAATATTGAGAAATCGCAACAAGGACGCGGGTTTAAATACCATGACTTAAAGTAATTGCGAATTAAACGTTATAAGTTATTGATAAATATATTTTTGTGTTGATTGTATAATTTTTAATCAATAATTTACTTTGTCAGTATTCGTCAGCACTTCAGACTCGTTCACGAGCGTTATCAACAGAGTTATCCACAGATGGTGTGGATAAGAATACATACTCCGATTTCGTTAGAATTACACCCGCAGTCACATTAAACAAGTGGAAACCATGACATCACAACCAGAGCAGCTACCTACCAGTCCCACACCGTCCGCCGAGAAGTCCGTTCCGTGGGACGACCCTTTCCTCCTGGGCGATCAACTCAGTGAAGAGGAACGCCTGATTGCGGAGACGGCGCGCGCCTATAGCCAGGAACAACTGATGCCCCGAATCGCGGAAGCCTTCCGGCTGGAGCGATTCGATTCCGGCATCATGCAGGAAATGGGGCAGATGGGATTTCTTGGTCTCAGCCTTCCGGAACCCTGGGGCAGCGGCGCCAGCTACGTGTCCTACGGCCTGGTTGCACGAGAGGTCGAGCGCGTGGATTCCGGGTACAGGTCGGCAATGAGCGTCCAGTCCAGTCTCGTCATGTATCCCATCTATGCCTACGGAAGCGACGCCCAGAAACAGAAATATCTTCCGGACCTCGCAAGCGGCGAAAAGATCGGGTGTTTCGGACTGACCGAACCCGATCACGGGTCCGACCCCGGCGGCATGAAATCCAGGGCCAGGAACGCCGACGGCGGATATGTGCTTTCGGGCAGCAAGACCTGGATCACCAATGCTCCCGTTGCGGACGTAATGGTGGTCTGGGCAAAGGACGAGGAAGGTGTTATTCGGGGATTTCTGCTGGACCGCGGTATGAAGGGGCTGTCGACCACCGCTATAGAAGGCAAGTTTTCACTCCGGTCGTCCATCACGGGAAGCATTGCCATGGACGAGGTTTTCGTTCCCGAGGAAAACGTGCTGCCCGGGGCGAAGGGTCTGAAGGGACCTTTCGGTTGTCTGAACCGGGCGCGATTCGGCATCGCCTGGGGCTGTATGGGGGCCGCGGAATTCTGCTGGCACGCTGCCCGGCTATATACCCTGGACAGAAGTCAGTTCGGCCGTCCGCTGGCGGCAAACCAGCTGATTCAGAAAAAGCTGGCGGACATGCAAACGGAAATATCCCTGGGGCTGCAAGGTGCGCTGCGGCTCGGGAGGATGATCGACAGCGGCCAGGGCGCCCCGGAGCTGATTTCCCTGATGAAAAGGAACAACTGCGGCAAGGCCCTCGATGTGGCAAGAATGGCCCGCGACATGCATGGCGGTAACGGCATTTCTGATGAGTACCACGTTATCCGTCACGTGCTGAACCTCGAAACCGTGAACACCTACGAGGGTACGCACGATATCCACGCCCTGATCCTGGGCCGGCATCAAACCGGAATCCAGGCGTTTACGGCCTGAACCAGCAGGATTTCGGCAGCGGACCTGCCTCCTGGGCAGGCCGCTTCCGGATTTGACGTTCGTTATTGAATAACGGCGTTCTTACGCGTCTTCCGGAAAGTCAATCCGAACCAATCAGCCTGAACAAGGACAATATTTCGGATGCCTGTTCCGGAAATCGCCACTCGTTGCGCGTTACGGATTCGGGATCGATCAGTAGCACCGCATTAATCTCGTACAGGCCGGACTCAGGCACATCGATCACGTCCGAAGGGCGAAAGTCTTCGGCAGGGTGGCAGCGATACAGATAGAACCCGTTGTGAAATTTCATGAGCAGGTCGTGCACCGTCACTTCCAGGCCGGTTTCTTCGAGCGTTTCGCGGTAGGCAGTGCACCTGGATGACTCCCGGTCCGATGAATATCCCGCCGGGATGCCCAGCTTTCCGGTGAAACGGTGCCGGACAAGCAGCAGCCTGTCCCCGATCCGGACCATGCATCCCGCTGCGAAGGGGGTATTTTCTGTTTCACCGGCTGTTTCGTGCGGGCACGCGGAAACCGCCGTAGAAAGCGTTCCGCCGAGGGCACAAACCAGGAGCAGTACACCCTGCCCGAAACGCCAAACCGAAGATCTGCCCCGGGGGAGGCTCACCGACCTTGGGCTCAGTAGAGTCTTAGAAAGATGCCCGAGCGCATCTTCGGGTCGAAGTAGGTGGATTTCGGGGGCATTACCTCACCCAGGTCAGCCACGGTCATGAGCTCCTCTATCGAGGTCGGGTAGCAGGCAAAGGCAACGGCCCAGCCGGCCTCGCAGCGCTGTTCGAGTCCGGCCATTCCGGAATCACCGGCGACGTAGTCGAGGCGGGGGTTCGACCGTGCATCCAGTATCCCCAGCAGGGGCGACAGGATGAAGTCCTGCAGCACGTTGACGTCCAGGGCGCGGACAGGGTCGTTGTCGAGGTCCGCGGCGGATTTCAACTTCAGCGCATACCATTCACCTTCGAGGCACATGCCGTACCTGTGCTTGCCTTTGGGCTCGGCCCCGGAGGCGTCGGTCGCCCGGACCTCGAATGTGTCGGACAGTGCGGACAGGAATTCGTCCCTGGTCTTCCCGTTCAGATCCTGTACGCAACGGTTGAACGGCAGTATCCGAAGCTGATTGGAGGGGAAGAGCGCGACCAGAATATAGTTGAATTTCTCGTCGCCGCTGTAGTCCGGCTGTTCTTTTCGCCGTCTCGCCGCGAATCTCGAACCGGCGGCGAAACGATGATGGCCGTCGGTCAGATAGGTCGTGGTGATTGCGGCGAACAGGCCTGCGAACCGCTCAATCACGGAAGGGTCTGCAACCTGCCACAGCGTCTGCTGAACGTCATCGTGAGTACTGAAGTCCAGCAGCGGCGGTGATGCCATGATCGATCGCGTCAGTTCGTCGATCTTCCTGTCCTCGTGATACGCCAGGCACACGGGACTGGATGAGGCGCCCACCACCTCGAGATAGTCGGCGAGCAGATCCTCCTTGTCCGAGCGGGTGTGCTCGTGCCTGCGGACGTCGCCGTTATCGTAGTGATCTATCGAGATTTCACACACCAGAGCAGTCTGCTGGTGACCGTCAACCGCCAGGCGATAGACAAATATCGACGGCTGCTCCAGTTTGTTGAAATCACCCTGCGCCAGCATCCTGCGAAGATGGGCCGCATTGATCCGGAGGATCTCCTCCTGGGTGGGCTGCTCCCCTTCCGGATACTCATCGCAGGAACGCATCGCGTTGATGTAATTACCAGGGTGTGCAAGCCCGAACTCGTGACGCTCCAGGGAATTCAGGGAGTCATAGGCCGGCGATACGACCTGTTTAACTCGCTGTGTGCTGACAAGGTGCCCATCGAACGCTCTGATTCCCGTCATGGCAGGTGGCCCGGATTCGATCAGCCGTTTGCGCGGCGGAATTCCGACATGAAGTCGGCGAGCACCCGGACGCTGCTTTCAGGCATCGCGTTGTAAATGCTGGCACGGCAGCCGCCGACGCTCCTGTGGCCCTTCAGGTTTACGAGCCCCGCGGCATCGCTTTCGGCCAGGAATTTCTTTTCCAGGTCCTCGTCCCGCAGCCGGAAAACGACGTTCATGTGCGACCTGCAGGCGGTTTCCACGGGGCTGGAATAGTAGCCCCCGCTGGAGTCGATGGCATCGTAGAGCAGAGCGGCTTTTTGCGCGGCCTCCTGTTCGATGACCCCGAGGCCGCCCTTGTCCTTCATCCAGCCCAGCACCTTGCCGACGAGATAGATGGTGAACATGGGCGGTGTATTGAACAGCGATTCCTTGTCGTGGTGCACGTCGTAACGCAGGTAGCGTGCGAGGTCCCTGTTCGTGTTCTCCAGTATCGATTTGCGGATGAAAACGATGGACATACCGGCCGGACCCAGGTTTTTCTGTACGCCACCGTAGACAATGTCGAACTTGTCCCATGGTATCGCCCTCGACATGTAGTCCGATGACATATCGGCCACCAGGGGCACACCGGCGTCCGGCCACTCGACCATCCGTATGCCGCCTATGGTCTCGTTGGAAGTTACGTGCAGGTAACGGGTATCCGCCAGGATCTCTATTTCATCGGAGCCCGGCATCCGGGCGTAGCCTGACCCGGCGCCGTCCCACGCCGTATATATGTCACCGTGGGGCGTCGCATCAGTGATCGCGCCCTTTCCCCAGGAACCGGAATTGACATAGCCGGCTCGCCGGCCTTCGCCCAGCAGGTTCATCGGTATCATGGCGAACTGAAGCGTTGCGCCACCCTGGATGAACATGACGCCGAAGTCGTCGGGCGCACCGAATACGCTCAGTGCAAGTTGCATCGCTCCCTGGTGGACCTCGTCATAGGCTTTGGCCCGATGGCTCATCTCGATCAGGGACATGCCCTGGTCTTTGAAATTGACGAACTCGTCCCGCACCTCTTCGAGTAGCGACAGTGGCAGTGTGCAGGGGCCTGCACAGAAATTGTGAACGCGGTCTGGCATTTCCTTCTCTCGGTGTGATTATCAGTGTCAGGTTTTAATGTTGACGCAGTGCATGATACGTCCGGCGCTGAACGCCTCGACTATATCGACCACGCCCTGGGCTACCGCCGTTTGCGCCTGTTCGGTGGATGCCCCGATATGGTGTGTACCGTAGACATTCGGGTGGCGCGCCAGGGCCGAATCGAATGTGCCCTGCGGCACCGCCGGCTCGTCCATGTAGACGTCCAGACCCACACGAATGCCTTTCTGGTCCATTGCCTCGATCAGGGCCCGTTCGTCGATCAGGTCGCCCCGCGAGGTATTCAACAGTATCGCGCCGGGATTCATTGCGGACAGTAGTTCCGTACTCACCAACTGCCTCGTGTCCTCCGATGCCGGGGTGTGGAACGACAGTATGTCACAGGCGCCGGCCATGTCGAACAGGTTTTCATGTTCTATCGCCCCGAGTTCGGTGAGCCTGCTTGAAAGCTCCGGTGAACGGTCGGGCTTCCTTATAATGTGCAGTTTCATTCCAAACGCGTGTGCACGCTCCGCCATTGCCATCCCGATGGCGCCCAGCCCCACCACGCCGATCGGCCGGCCGAAAAGTCCCTTGGCCTCCGAAAAGCGTTTCTTGTTCCATTCACCTTGCCTGAGCTGCACCACGTTGTCCGGGATGTGCCGGTCGATCGAGATCAGCAGCCCCATTGCCAGTTCGGCTACCGCGATGGCGTTCTTGCCCGGCACATTGCACACCGGGATGTTACGTTCGGCAGCCGCATCCTTGTCGATGGTATTGGTCCCGGCGCCCGCCCGAATCACCATTTTCAGCGTAGCCGCGCCGCCTAGTGCCTCGGCCGTGACGCGGGTGCTGCGGACTACCAGGACTTCGCTGTCGCCGATCGCCAGTGGCAGGTCCTCTGCGTTCAGGTCAGGTCTTAGTAAACAATCGTGCCCGTTTTGCCTGAGCTTTTCGGCAAAGGGCTCCGGAAACTTGTCGGCGAACAGTATTTTCATGAGTCAGATCCGTTCCAGCTCCAGTGCGTGGCGAGTGTTTGAATGCGCGGATGGTATCAGATGAATGTATTGGTCGCGCGCAGCCAAGGCGAGCCGACAAGCGCCACCTATGGTTCATCTAACGACTCAACGGCGGCCGTGTCGCCTCGCCACACCGCCCGGGTGTGGTCAGTTGCGCAAGGGACTCCCCTGATCCAGCATGTGAGCGATGCGGGCCCGGGTGGCATCGGTTTTCGCGAGAGCGAGGAACGCCGCGCGCTCGGCCGCGTACAACTCGTCTTCAGTGACGTCGTTCCGGGCGTCGATTTCCCCCCCGGTGACGATTCGTGCGAGTTCGGTGCCGACGACGACATCGTGGGGCATGAGTTGACCGGCCCGCTGCTTTTCTTGCAGAAGCCGGCTCATGGCGTCGAACGGGACCGCCCCACACCAGCTGAAAGTCGGCAGGTCGGGTATTGTGTAGCCCGTGCAAAGGTCGTCAATGGCCTGGCAGGCAGAGGTGAGGAGGCGGTCCCGGTTCATGACCTGCCGGTCCAGTCCGGGCCTGAAGTAGGCCAGTTCCGCGGCCTGTTGCGGTGATGACCCCGTCTTGCCGTAACCAATATTCATGAACGTCTTCTGTGCGGCCTGCTCCCAGTCGCCCAGAATCCGGTGCCAGCGATAGAGGGTGTCTTTGACCCCCCCGCCTCCGGGTACCACTCCGACCAGGCTCTCAACCAGGCCCAGAACGATATTGGTGTGTGCCACCAGCAGGTCGCAGTGCGCCACGACCTCGTAGCCGCCACCGATGGTAAGTCCTGATGGCGCGGCCACGACCGGGACCGGGCAATATTTCAGCGCCCGCACCGCGTCCTGGAAATCTTTCAGGAATGAATCGATCCCGGCCCAGTCGCCGGCGTCGATCAATTCGCGGAACCGGTTGAGATTGACGCCGGCGGAGAACTGAGGGCCGTCGTTGTGTACGACGATGCCGCGAAAATCAACTGCGGCACGCGCCGCCGCCTCCGCGACGATCCGCATCGAACCGTCATCCAGCGCATTGGCCTTGGTGTGGAACTCGATCAACCCGATGTCGCCGTCCAGCTTGTACAGGCTGGCCGAATCGTTTTCGCTCAGCGCCTTCAGCGTTCGCCTTTCCTCGCTGAATCGGACCACGCCCGGTGCGCGCACGAGCGGTCGGTACTTCCCGTCGGCGTGGCGTTTTTCAAGCCGGTGTTGTCGGACCCGGTAGCAGGGCTCCCTGCCCGGGCCGGACAGGTAGGCAGGTACTGCCACACCTTCTTCGTTGAGCATCGCGATGAATTCCACGGTGCCGATTTCATCTATGAGTTCGAACGGGCCCCGCACCCAGTTGTAGCCCAGCTTCATCGCGTCGTCTACCGGGACCGGGTTGTCGGCAACTTCAGGAATGAGCCCCGCCGCATAGGCCAGAACGCGGGCGAGTACCCGGCGGCAGAACCGGTGCTGCGCGGTGTCGCCGTCGATCAGCACCCTTACTCCGTTTTCTTCCCCGGCCGCCGCCAGCGGGGAGGTCGATCTTCCCGCGGTTTGCCACTCGCCGGCCTTCAGGTCCACCACTTCCCTGCGACCTTCCCGCCTGCGATAGAAGCCACCCTTGCCCTTGAGTCCGGTGTAGCCCTCATCGATGAGCCGCGTGATCAACGGATTGGCTTCACTCACCTGGTGGAACGCATCGCCGCCGGGGAGGATGGTCTCGAGGCTCCGGACCACGTCGACCATCAGGTCGAGGCCGATCAGGTCGTACAGGCCGAACACGCCGGTTTTGGGAATACCCATGGGGCGCCCCATCAACGCGTCCGCTTCCTCCGCGCCCAGGCCCCAGCGAAAAGCCTCGTCGATGCCGACCTGCAGAGCGAACACCCCGACGCGATTGGCGATAAATCCGGGGGTATCGCGACAGTCGACGATGCCCTTACCCATCTTTTCGTCGTTGAATCGCCTGAGTTCGTCCATGACTTCCCCGGAGGTGTCGTCGCCCTGAACCAGTTCGAGGAGCCGCATGTAACGCACCGGGTTGAAAAAGTGGGTGATGGCAAAGTGGCTGCGGAAATCCAGCGGCATGTCTTCCACCAGCAGCGTCATGGGGATCGTCGAGGTGTTGGAAGACACGATCGCGTCGGCTTTGCGATGTTTGTCGATTTTTCTGTAAAGCACCCTTTTAAGATCGAGCCATTCCACGACGGCCTCGACGATCCAGTCGCAGTCGGCGATACGGGAAAGGTCATCCTCGATGTTGCCCGTCCTGATCTTCTGCAGAACATCGGTGTGGACAATCAGCGGGGGAGCGCTGTTTCGCAGTCGTTCGATGGCCCGGTCGGCGGCGGCATTGGGATGGTCGCTTTCCCCTTTGACATCGAGCAGAAGAACCTCGATATCAGCGTTGGCCAGCTGTGCGGCGATACCGGAACCCATAGTCCCGGAGCCGATGACGGCGACTTTGGAAATCATGATCTGAATACCCTGGATAATGGCCTCGGGCCGGACGTGTAGCACAATCGGAACGCTTTGACCAGAAGCTTGTCGCGGCAGTGTGGCTCAGCGGGTGTCTCAGGTTCCAGAACCTGTCTCAAAATGCCTCTGGTCCGCCATTGCTCTATTATGGTCCGTTCTCCGGTGTTCATTTACTCCCATGTAAACTGCGCTCCTGGAACGGCCCGCGCCTTGCACTGACTAACGATCCACTATTTTGAGGTTGGTTTTAGTCAGTTCGCTTTACGAACACGGCGCTGAGAATCGGAAACGTCAGCCTGATCTTGCCGCCTTCCCGCTCGATCGCGTAGGAATCAAGCACCGCGCGGGGTGTCTTTCCAATCAGCTCATCGTATGCGGCGTCAGCCGCTCTGTCGAAAGTCAGGCTGGTGGTGATCGCGTGCTCCAGTTCGAACCCGGCCCGCTGTACGAGCCGAACCAATGCGCCGGCGCGGTGCATTTCCACATGGCCGTCCTGTTTCAGTATCTGGAATGCATTGATGAAATCCACGTCGTCCCGGTCGTCGCGGACGGCGTCCGCGAGCACCAGGCGGCAGCCCGGCTGCAGTGCTCTGAAGACCTCGCGGAGCGTCACCTCCGGTTGCGGGAAATGGTGGAACGCATAGCGGCTTGCGATGCCGTTGAAATATTTGTCCGGGAAGGGGAGGGTGATACCGTCGGAAAGACGAAACGCGACATTGGTCAGATCCCGGGCAGCCGCGGCCGCGATGTTTTTCGATGTCGCTCCGGCTGCGACATCCACTCCCGTGACAAGAATTCCTGGAAAACGTTCTGCAACAGCCATTGCGACGTAACCGTTTCCCGTCCCCAGGTCCAGCACGCGGCCCGGTTCACCGGTGCATACTTCGGTTACCATCCACTCGAGGTGTCCGCTGTCCGAATGGGTTTCCCGGTAAGCCCGTGTGTGAAGCTCTTCGTCGAAAGCGCGCGCCGCCTGATCGACCAGCAGTCGCGAATCGCCGGTTACCGGCCGGTCCGTTGTGCTCACCTTGAATGCATCGGGCTGATCATGCACATTGATGATATACGATCCCCATCAATTCCGGATCGGATACAATTCGTTCGATGTTGTATTTACGAGATCTTGCCCTGCGCCGGGGGCCCAGGCTGCTGTTTTCCGGCGCCAGCGCCAATATCCACCCGGGACAAAAAGTCGGGGTTACCGGCGTCAACGGCAGCGGGAAGACCAGCCTGTTTTCAACGATTCTCGGCGAGCTGCAGCCGGACCAGGGCGAATGCCGCGTCCCCGAAGACTGGATCATCGCCCACGTCGAGCAGGAGATCCAGGCCTCGGAATCACATGCGCTCGACTATGTGCTCGACGGCGACGAGCGCCTGCGCAGGATCGAAGCCGAACTGGCCACCGCCGAGCAGGAGCAGGACGGCATGAGGATTGCCGAACTCCATGAGCGCCTCGACGCAATCGGTGGCTACGCCGCCCGCAGCCGTGCCGCGCAACTGCTGGATGGCCTGGGCTTCGCCCCGCATCAGATCGAAGTTCCCGTTTCGGTGTTTTCCGGGGGCTGGCGAGTGCGGCTCAATCTTGGCCGTGCCCTGATGTGCCGCTCGGACTTGTTGCTGCTCGACGAGCCTACGAACCACCTGGATCTTGATGCGATCGTATGGCTGGAGCAGTGGCTGCGCGCGTATCCGGGAGCGCTCCTGATGGTCTCCCATGACCGTGATTTTCTCGATCGCACGGTAGACCACATTCTGCATATTGAATCCGGAACGATGAAGTTGTACCGGGGGAACTACGCAGCATTCGAAACGCGCCGCGCCGAACAGCTATCACATGAGCACGCGCAGTACGTGCGCCAGCAGCGGGAGATCGACCACATCGAGTCGTTCATCAATCGCTTCCGGTACAAAGCAACGAAGGCGAGGCAGGCCCAGAGCCGCCTCAAAGCGCTCGAGAGGATGACCCGCATCATCCCTGCGCACGTCGATTCCGCTTTCCGGTTCACCATCCCGCCGCCGGAGAAGCTGCCGGCATCGCTGATGCGGCTCAAGGACTGCTCCGCCGGATATGACGGTTCCAAAGTATTGAACGAGGTGAATATCCAATTATCCCCGGGAGACAGGGTGGGACTTCTGGGGAGTAACGGGGCGGGAAAATCTACGCTGGTGAAAGTGCTTGCCGGGGAACTCGAGCCGGTCTCCGGCGACCGGTTTGCAGGCAAGGACGTGAAGATCGGATATTTTGCGCAGTTGCAGCTCGATCAGCTCGAGTCCGGGATGTCCCCCGTAGACCATTTGTTGCAGATCGACCCGGAGGCCCGGGAACAAGGCCTTCGCGATTTTCTGGGCGGGTTCGGGTTTTCAAACGAACAGGCACTGGCGCCGGTGGCGCACTTCTCCGGGGGCGAGAAGTCACGGCTTGTTCTGGCGCTGGTGATATATCGGCGACCCAACCTGCTGCTCCTCGATGAACCCACGAATCATCTGGATATTGAAATGCGGCAAGCCCTCGCTTCCGCTCTTCAGGAATTCACGGGTGCCATGGTTCTGGTATCTCACGACCGGCACCTCCTGCGCGTGAGCTGCGACGAACTGCTGCTCGTAAACGGGGGCGACGTGGTTCAATACGAAAACAGCCTGGATGACTATGCAGACTGGCTTGGCCGGAGGAAACACACTCCGGATACCGAGATGGAGGGCGATGTGGTCCAACAACCCAAGGTTCCGGAGGATCGCCGGAACAAAAGGAGGGTTGCGGCGGAGATGCGTCAGCGGTTGCAGCCACTGACGCGGGTGATCAACAAGGCGGAGGCCGATATCCGGCGGCTGCATTCCGAACGGGAGGAGCTGGAGAGTGAATTGAGCGACAACTCCCTGTACGGCGAGGATCAGAAAGCGCGGCTGAAGGCGTTATTGCTGCAACAGGCCGCTATCGATCGTTTCCTGGAAAAAGCAGAGGCGGAGTGGCTGGCCGCAAGCGAAAAGTTGGAGGAACTGAAGAACCCTCCATGATGCCCCCCGAGGTTCCCACGGGGACTTTCGATCCCAGGCAGATTGCAGTTCAAGGCGCCGGGAGCGCGGTTCAGCTCCCGGCGCCGGATATTCGTTCAACTTTTGTGCTCATCGATGTACGCTGAAAGCTCTCTTACCGTGGGGCTGATGATAAGCTGGGAATAGGGAATTTCGATGGAGAAAAGCTGGCACAGCTTCTGGCACATCACCATGGCGTGCAACGATCCGATGCCGAGTTCCAGTATGTCGTCGTTGACGGCAACCGAATCGAGCTCGAACACTTCTTTCCATACCTCCGCCACCTTGACCTCGGTATCGGACACCGGCGCCTCGTCGCGGTCCGGCGGGGACGCGCCCGGGCTGCCGGCGTCCGCATCAGACCGATTCTGTCTTTCCCCGATGACAACAATGTGTTTTGGCACCATGTAATGGGGCAGTACCGTACCCAGTTCGCTCCTGAGTAAATCCTCGTGCAGAACCCGATCGGGTAAGGGCGTCACGTAGGCAGTGAGATCTCTGTTGCCTGTGCTGTCTTCGGAGACCATCACCGTCGAGTTCTGCACCCCGTCGATCTGTTTGATTGCGAGCTCTGCTTCACCGAGATCTACGCGGTGGTCCTGGATCTTCACCAGGGTGTCCACGCGTCCCACGACGATAAGCTGGTCATCCACAATGTAACCCACATCACCGCTGTCACACATGCGCATGTCCGGGTCTTCTGGTGCGGTTCGGTAGACAGTGGACGTGGAGTCCGGGTCGTTCCAGAACCCAGGAGGAAGGGATTTGCCCAGCACCACGATTTCGCCCCGCCTCCCCGGCCTCATTTCGCGACCCTCGCGGTGCAGGATGCGTACAGTTTTTCCGTCAACGACGGTACCCGCCGGAATCAGGTCAGGTACGGGGGTCGACGGGTCAATGACGTGATTGGCAATGAACCCGGCTTCAGTAGTGCCATAGCTGTTAACGACGCTGCAGTCGGTGCTGAACAAGCGACGGAAATTTTCTACGTCGCGGTTCAACAGTTTGTCTCCGTTCACGATGACCCGATGGCACCCGGGCATTATTCGCTCTCCATTCACGGCGTTCATCAGTCGCCGGAGCTCCGATGTCGGAGCCGCCAGAACCGTGATCTCCTGGTCCCGGATTCGCTCGTGCTCCGTGTGGATGGTCGAATATGGACACAGGGTCAAACGCCGGGACAAGGCTGCCAGTGCGACGACAAGGCCGTGCATGGGGCTGACGGGTGCGGCCACCCTGGCGGGTATCGGGTCATCCAGTGTGATGAGTTCCGCAGCAACACGTAAATCGCTCAGCAGGTCCCGATGCGTCCTGACAACAGCGCGGGGTAGTCCGGAGGGACCGGGTATATAAGCCAGCAGTGCGGGGCGATTCAGAACGATTTCCGTGTCCCGGTACGAGCCTGTGGGATGGGCGTCGACGTCGTCGAATTCGATCCATGACGTGCCCGGACCTGACGTCGTCGACACCGTTGCAGCGTCGACGACGAACAGATCTGCGCCGGCATGGGTGGCGATGTTTTCCCGTCTTCGCAGCGGGTCTGTGGGTTCGATAACCACCGCGGTCATGCCGGCAAGCCAGGTCCCCAGCAGTGCGATCGTCCGGTGGGCGGGATCATGTATCAGTATACCGACGACGGCGTCGCGTTTGCCGAGGCGCTGAAAAAGTTTGTCTGCAAGCGCCCGGCACCGCTCGGCTGTTTGTTCATATGACCACGATTCGCGGCCGCGGATGATGGCCGGTGTAGCGGTTGGCAACTCGCCTGCCCCGGGCAGGATTTCGTGTATCAATGCTTTTCCCCTTGTCCACGGGCTAGCGTGCCCGCACTTGCTGAGTGGCAAGTGTCTGCCTTGAAAACTGTTTTTCGATCGGGCGGGTTGCCCGGTGCACACACCCCGGAAGAATTATACCCTCCGGTTTGTGATTGATAAAAAAGCTTCAGAAAAGCTTCAGAATAGAGTCATATCCAAGGTTGATATCCGTCCATCGGCTGGTGGAAACCCGGGTACCGCTGTACGCGAACCAAGCCTCGGGGGCTAATTTCTTTTGGTTGGCTGGCGTTACTGGTTTGCGCGGCGTGCACGAAGGCCGCGACGGCTGGGCAACCCGGGGCTGTGGTGGCAGTCAGCCGGCGATATAGCGTTCGAGCTGTTTGATCAGTTCTTTTTGTTCGACAATGATGACCTTCACCAGATCGCCCAGGGAGATCACACCCGTCACCCGGTCGCCGTCAATGACGGGCAGATGGCGGAAGTGCTGCTCGGTCATCATGCTCATGCACTCCTCTATGCTCTGTTCGGGAGTGGTGTGTACGACTTCCGCGGTCATGATATCCGCAACCGTGGTGTCGTGCGAAGACCTTCCCTCCAGTACAATTTTGCGGGCATAGTCCCGTTCGGAGAATATCCCGACGAGTTTGTCGCCATCCATGACCAGCAGTGCCCCTACGCCCCTGACTGCCATGACCTTTACGGCGTCGAGTACCATGTCCGATGGCTTTACCGACCAGATATCATTACCTTTGGTTTTAAGAAGTTGAGCTATTGTGGTCATTTGTTCTCTCCGGTTATTTTACAACCACGCATGGGCAATTCGCTTCTTCGACGACCTTATGGGAGACGCTGCCGAGCAGAAGTGACTTGAGGTCACCGACGCCGCGGCTGCCGATCACCACCAGATCCCCACCTTCCTCTTCAACGCACTGGAGGATCGCTTTTGCCGGGTCTTCATCGATAATGCGGGTTCTGATGTCGCTGACGCCGCTGATGCCTGCCTTCATGCGCTCCAGCAGAAGGTCTCCGAACCGTTCCAGCGTTTCGTTGGGCAGGACTTCCATGGGTGCTGCAACCCCTGCAACGGTCGCGATGGGAATGGTCTCGACGTTCGCGAGATCATCCCTCACCTGGTCCAGAAAACCCTTGTCCCCGGCGATTTCGTGCATGATTGAAACGGATGTCCCGCGCAGCAGGGCGTGAATCAGGACCAGGCTGGCGTTGTATTTTTGCGCGATATCCACCGCCAGTCGGAGCGCATTGTCCGAGTGTTCCGTGCCGTCAATTGGAGCAATGATCGTGCTAATCATGGAAGCTCCCCATGTGCTGTTTTTGTGATGCTCATTTTAACACTATCGCATCGCTTTTTGTCGGTCGTCGCCCTTGCATGGTTGTCGTGGCGAAAAAACCGATTAAACAAAGTACTGAACGTGTCATCGCAACATCTTGATATTTATTTGTTTAGCCCTTGCGTCACCGGTATGATCAAGCGATTCGCCGTGCCCCGGGGGAAGCGCGCAGGTCACCCGGCGTGCCGCAGACTCGAGCGACGGGAGTGGCAAACGGACTGACAGGGAACCAGAATATGCACACCAGAAAAATCGGCCCCTTCGAGGTATCCGCCATCGGGCTGGGCTGCATGAATATTTCCGCGGGATACGGACCCGCGGATGACCGTGAGTCGGAACGGCTGATGTTGGGCGCCCTGGATGCCGGTTATACCTTTTTCGACACTGCGGCCATGTACGGCATGGGTCACAGCGAGGAACTGATTGGCCGCACCCTGTCCAACAGGCGAGGCGAGTTCACCCTGGCCAGCAAATGCGGGATATTCAAGGGGGCGAGCGGCAGAACGGAAACGGACGGCCGTCCGGAGGTATTGAAACAGACCTGCGAGGACAGCCTGCGCAGGCTCAGGACCGACGTCATCGATCTGTACTACCTGCACCGGATCGACGCCAAAGTTCCGGTGGAAGACAGTGTCGGCGCACTTTCGGAACTGGTCGACGAGGGGAAGATCAGGACCATCGGGCTGTCGGAAGTGTCCGCGGACAGCCTGCGCAGAGCGCATGCCGTTCATCCCGTCACCGCACTGCAGTCGGAATACTCACTGTGGGTGCGTACGCCGGAACGGCGGGTCCTGGATGTCTGCCGGGAGCTTGGTGTGACGTTCGTGCCGTTTTCACCGCTCGCCAGGGCCTTTCTCACCGGCAAGTGCAGCGACGTTACGACCCTTGCCGACGACGACATCCGCGCAACCATCGCACGGCCGCGCTTCGAGCCGGAAAATTATGCACAGAACGTAAAGCTTCTCGTCCCGTTTGCGGAGGTCGCAAGGGAGCAGGGGTGCACCATGGCCCAGCTTGCGCTGGCCTGGCTGCTCGCTCGTGCCGACCGGACGATGATCCCGATACCCGGTACCCGCAGCATGGAGCACATGATCGAGAATGCCGGCGCCGGCGACATCGAACTCGACGACGAGACCGTCGCCTCGCTGGACGGGTTGATCAACGAAAACACCGTCGTCGGAGATCGCTACATCGAACGGCTCATGACTTCCATAGATTCTGAAAAAGACTGATGCCGATAGGGCGTAATTTCAGGGATAGCAGGGCGAACTTGTAGCCGACCCGACAGGGTCAAGGTGGCGGTGCGCTAGCCCGCATATCTCAGTGCGCCGTGAAAGGTGCGCTTTCTCAGTGGGTGAGAATCCCGCCCGGCAACTGTCGTTCCGGCCGGTAGCAAGAGTATAAGCCGCATAAAAGCCCTTTTTCGTGAGGTAGGCATGTATAGAGGAACCGTTTAAACCGTTTTTCATCCTGTTTGGATCGGATGCTTGCCCGATGCCGGCGCGCTTGCCGGTCTGTTTCCCGGACTTTATCCCTGCCTGAACCTTCATTTTCTTTCCAAGGGCCAAGGGATATCCTGCCGCATCCTGTGGGAAGCGGCCAGATACTGCTCGTCAACCAGCCGCATCAGCGCAAGATTCAGCGGGTTTTCCCCACGGGGACGGTAATAGAACGTCGAACGGCTGATACTCACCAGCGTACACTGCCGGGACAAGCTCAATTGGTTATGCTTCGGGTCAATCATGGTTCGCCTCCGGTCTACGCTCAGTGATCGAAGGCTTTCGATAAAAATCCTGCTCCACGACCAGCTCGCCGATCTTCGCCTGCAAACGTATCACTTCCGCCTCATGGTCCAGATGCAGTCTGGGATTGCCGTGACTGAAGATCTCCTTCATTCCGGACAGCGCCTGGCGCTTCCATTTCGTGATGATGTTCGGGTGTACGCCAAACCGGTTCGACAACGGCGAAAACCTGGCCGTGGGCATGGCGCAGGCCGATAAATGATGCGTTGCCGCAAACGGTGACCGGGTCCGACACACTCGGATGCCGCGATCGTCCGAAAGCGCCTGGCAGATCGGGGTCAGGAGAGGCGGTTTGCAATGCTGCTGAACTTCTTGCGGTAAACCGCCGGGGTTAGTCCGACCTTGCGCTTGAAAACCCGGCGAAAAGATGTCGGGTCGTCGTAACCGACGGAGTTGCCGATCGTCTCGATGTTGGCGGTTTCGGATTCCAGCATTTGCTTTGCGACCTCGATTCTAATCCCCTGGACATAGTCGATCGGTTGGTAGCCGGTTGCGGCGTGAAACCTGCGGGCGAAGGTGCGGGGGTTCAGTCCCGACTGGCGCACCATTTCGGAAACCGGGTTGGCATAACTGTAGTTTTGCTCGATCCACGACTGGCATTCGCGCACGATCGCGTCGCTATGCTGCTGGTTGCAAGTCATCGAAGAAAACGGCATCTGCCCGTCGTAATGCTGGGCCAGCAGATAGACCCTCGCGGTATTGTGCGCATGGTTCAGGCCGCAATAGCGTTCGACCAGGTAAACCGCCAGATCCTGCCACGAAGTCACGCCGGCCGAGGTGATCAGGCGATTGCTTTCAGCGCTCAGGTTCAGGATTGTGTTCGGCGACCATTTCACCCGCGGAAAATACTGCTTGAACATATTGCGGTAGGCCCAGTGGGACGACGCTTCGTAACCGTTCAACAAGCCGGCCTCGGCGAGCAACGTGGCGCCGGAACAGACCGAGCACAGCAACGCGCCGCGCGCGTGCATGCGCCTGAGCCATTGAACTTCCGGGGTGTATTTTCCGAGCGGCGATTGATTGACGGGCGTGTACATGTCACAGACGATAACCACGTCGGCCTGCTCGATGTCGTCGATGCCGGCCTGCGGTTGAACTTCGATACCGCTCAGGCTCGGAAACGGATCCCGCGACTTCGCCACGATTCTAACGTCCAGCAGGTTGTCTTTGACGACGCCGCCGAGTAATTCTTCGTAGTCGGGCCCGACATTGCCGAGGACGTCGTAGAGGCCGTAAAGAACGCCCGGTGTCGTGTCCCTCGAAGCCAGCAGGCTCACCAGCGGTTTATCCATGCAGATCATGTTGTTTGCGAAAAACTGAGTGTCATATATGCCACGGTTCTGGGCTTTTTGCCATTCTACCTGTCTTTTTTGCCTTCTTTTTGCGGTTTTTGCCAATTGTGGCGCCCGCTTGCCCGTCCTTACAATGGTGGCACACAAACAAATAAATCGAGGAGTCGAACGTGGAAAACATGACAGTAGAATTGTCCGCACAGATCGAGGGTGCTGTGCTCGCGCCCGGCAGCGAGGGTTACGACGAGGCGCGCGCGGTCTGGAACGCGATGATCGACCGCAGGCCCGCGCTGATCGCGCAATGCTTCAGCAGTCGCGACGTTGCCGCAACGCTGGCGTTTGCCAAGAGACGCGATTACCCCGTCTCCATTCGCGGCGGCGGGCACAATGTAGCCGGACACGCGGTCTGCGACGACGGCATCATGGTCGATCTGCGACGAATGCGCGAGGTTTCGGTCGATGCCGAAAACCGGACCGCGCGGGTCGCCGGCGGCGCCACATGGGGCGATGTCGACGCCGCCAGCCAGGCGCATGGTCTCGCCACGCCTGGCGGGCTGATCTCGGATACCGGAGTCGCGGGATTGACCCTGTCGGGCGGCATCGGCTGGCTCAGGAGCCGCCACGGGCTGTGCATCGATAACATACTGTCGGTCGAAATCGTCACCGCCGACGGTGAGATACGCCGTGCCAGCGAAAGCGAGAATGCCGACCTGTTCTGGGCGGTTCGCGGCGGCGGCGGCAACTTCGGCGTCATCACCGAGTTCGAATTTCAGTTATATCCGCTCGGCCCCGAGGTCATGTTCTGCGCGCCGATCTATGCGCTCGAATGCGGCGCCGAGCCGATCCGTTTCTGGCGAGATTTTCTCGCCGACAGGAGCGACCGCATCGGCTCGCTGGTCGAGTTCTCGACCGTCGCCGAGAGCGAGGATTTCCCGCCCGAGTCCTGGGGCAAGCAGGTCTACACGATCGCCGCGGTTTATGCCGGCGATGCCGAGGAGGGCGAGAAAGTCATGCAGCCGCTGCGCGAGCTCGCGCCGCTGGTCACCGATTTTTCCGGACGGCTGCCCTACTGCGACCTGCAGAAACTGTTCGACGAATTGATGCCGGCCGGGCAATTCCGCTGCTACTGGAAATCGCATTATCTGAAGGAACTGTCGGACGCAGTGATCGACGATATTCTCGACGGCGTCACGTCGGTGCCGTCGCCCAATAGTCTGTCGTCGATCTGGAACTTCGGCGGCGCGACCGCGCAGGTGCCGGCCGACGCGACCGCGTTCGGCGACCGCTCGATGCCGTGGATGTACTCGATCGACTCGGTCTGGGAAGGCGCGGAGAACGATGTGGCCAACATCGGCTGGACGCGCGACTTCTGGGAGCGCATGCAGCGCTACTCGCATGACGGCCGCATGTACCTGAATTTCCCGGGCCAGGGCGAGGAGGGCGACAAACTGTTGCGGGATACTTTCGGCGCCGAAAATTACCGTCGTCTGCGCGAGATCAAGGCAAAATACGATCCCGACAACCGCTTCCGCTTCAACCAGAATATTCGGCCGCAGGCCGCTTGAGGAGTAATTAGCGATGCAGTCCGACTTTCCCCCGCGGCTCGAGAACAAGTTTTACCTGACCGAGGGCGGTTCGGAGACCGAGATCCTGTACAAGTGGAGTTTCGAGTTGCCGGAATTCGCGATGTTCACGTTACTCGACGACCCCGAGGCGGACAACGTCATTCGCGGCATGTTCCGGCGTTACTTCGACGTCGCCGCCGAGCACGGCACCGCGATGCTGCTGAACGGGCACGATTACCGCGCGAGCCCGGACTGGGGCGCAAAGCTCGGCTATAGCTCGGAGGACTTGCGAAACGTGCAGCATCGCGTCATCCGCTTTCTCGACGACCTGCGCGCCGAGTACGCAGACCGGGTCAGCGACGTCTATATCGCCGCCTGCATCGGACCGCGCGGCGACGCCTACGGTACGGGCGGCGATATCAGCGCGGACGAGTCCGAGGATTACCATTCGGTGCAATTGCATAATCTCGATGGCACTGCCGCGGATATGGCGGTCGCGGCCACCTTCAACAATGTTCCCGAGGCGATCGGCGTGATTCGAGCTGCAAACAGTATCGGGATACCGATCGGCGTCAGCCTGACGCTGACGCCGGAGGGCCGACTGCGTTCGGGACCGAGCCTGCGCGAGGCGATCGAAACCATCGACGAGGCGAGCGGTGGCGGCGCGGTCTGGTTCGGCACCAACTGCGCGCACCCGGTCGAATTCGAGCCCGCGCTCGCCGACGCGGGCCCCTGGCTCGAGCGGTTGCGCTACATTCGGCCGAACGCCGCGAAGATGGACAAGATCGCGCTGTGCTCGCTGGGCCATCTCGAGGACGGCGACCCGGTGGAACTGGGCCAGCAGATGGGCGAGGTCGCGCGGCGTTTTCCGCGCGTCGATATCCTCGGCGGCTGCTGCGGCACCGACGAGCGGCACCTGTCGCAAATCGCGCAAAACGTGAACGCCATACGCAATCCGAATTAGAGGACGCAATACTCGACGATCGTAAATTTTTAATTCCACGATGCCTGTTACCCACAGGGGGCTAGGCAACTGAATTATTGCAGCGAAGGTCGAGTAGGTTGATCTCAGAAAATTCGAGAGTCCGAGTTGAGTTGAACGGACATTCAGAATGATAGCTTGAACGACCGCTTGTTGCCCAAACCGGAATAATTTGTCGCGGTACTGCGAACAGCTCTACAGGCTGAAAGCTGCCGACGAACCCGTTGGGCTGCTCTTCACGTCTGATTCACATTACCTAACAAACGATTGAAACAGGTACTGCTTGTTGACTCGCTAAACACGGCCGTATACTGCCGTAATTCTAGTCAAATTGGAAATGCCCGGCCCCAAAGATCCGAGGTTAACGAAATGCCAATAGTTCGCGTTACCATGGCTGCTGGCCGTAGTCGAGAGCAGAAATCCGCACTGGCCAAGGACATCACCCAGGCAGTGATACGCCATTGCGGTGCGGATGCTGCAAATATCAATATTCTGTTCGAGGATGTAGAACTGGACCACTGGCTTGTCGGCAGCGACACGATCGTCGAACAGATGGACAATAACGGCGAGTCATAAGTCTTTTACATCCGCTTTGCGTTAGGCGCGGATTGTCGTCGGAATCTCGCGTAGGATCGGAGTGAGTATATTGCGGAAGATCAAGCAGCCCGCCGCGAAGGTCCGAAATTCGGCTGTGACCTCAACCGGTGTACGCAACATTCTAATCTTTTGTTAAAGAGAAGGAGTGTTGCTGATGAAATACAGAACGAGGATATATTACTCAGATAAGCAGAAGGCCTTGATGTGGGAGCGCTGGCA
>Ga0316187_10000306_pt1 | contig 36766 bp, 38 predicted proteins | sample CroRivburrow1_MG_FD_204927 | JGI IMG/M metagenome (GOLD analysis project Ga0316187, IMG submission 204927) | Coastal sediment microbial communities from Maine, United States - Cross River worm burrow 1 | ecosystem: Environmental > Aquatic > Marine > Coastal > Sediment | place: USA: Maine... | reverse complement strand
ATTCATAGGAATCATCCTTTAGAATATTTCGCTCGGAGATATTATTAACAAATATAAAATTTAGATTGTAAGGAAGAAATGATTTAAATCATTAAACTAACAAAATAAGCATCCAAAAGTATATGTCCTATATAGACTAACGAATCCCTCCAATATGGAATCCAATTAATTTTTTTTCTTCCTTTTCCCATTTCAGAATTTCTTCCAGAAACAATTCAATATGTTCCAGAATCAATTCTTTATGGATATCTTTTGGATTAAACATATTTATTTCTAGAATCCTTTCCGGATCTCCGTAAATATCCTGGATATAAGGATAATGAATAAAGACATTTATCTTGCCATTCGCCATTTGAGTATAAGATAGGTATCCTCCTTTCTTGATTAATACCATGGGGGGAGGAGTTTGCTTTCCCTTCTTGGGCTCAATTAACAACCCGCTATTTAAAAACCCGAATGTAAGACGAATGGATTCCAGGTTCTTTATATCATCAATGTTTCTAATTTTTAGGTTCAGGTCTATTTTTTTTTGTACAGATTTAAAGGTTCGCTGGATAATTGCTTTGGTTGAAGAATCCCATTCCAACCTGTAACTATCAATCTCAGTATATACTCCTTTGATATTTGAAGCAAGTTCTATTAGTTTTTCCATCATTTCAACTTATATAAGCTGAAGATAATAATTAATACATAGTATTAAAATTCCTTCAGGTTTAATTCAAAAAAAAAGGGGCACCTATGCCCCTCACTTATTATAAATAGAATTTCCTAAGCATTCAGCCTGTCAAGAACAGCCATTACTTCCCGAACATGTCCTTCGGAACTTTTCAATAATGCAGTTTCATCACTATTTAAGTCCAATTCTATAATTTTCTCGATACCATTTTTTCCCAAAATTACAGGAGCACCCAGATAACAATCATTAATGCCGTACTCGCCATCCAGCTGTACGCAAACAGGAAAAACACGTCTTTGGTTCTTCACAATGGCTTCTGCCATTTGAGCAGCGGCTGATCCTGGAGCATACCATGCAGAAGTCCCCATTAATTTTACCAACTCTCCTCCTCCTTTTTTGGTCCTGTCAACAATTTTGTCCAGTTCATCACTATCGATAAGTTCTGTAACTGGAATTCCAGCAACAGTAGTATATCTTGGTAGCGGTACCATAGTGTCCCCATGACCACCCATTAGCATAGCCTGAATATCCTTTGGAGATACATTTAATGCTTCGGCCAAAAAAGCCCGAAATCGGGCGGTATCCAGAATACCTGCCATCCCCATCACTCTTGTCCTGGGTAATTTAGATACGATATGTGCCTGATACGTCATAACATCTAAAGGATTTGAAACAACGATAATGATTGCTTCAGGGGAATGTTTCACTACATTTTCAGTAACCGACTTAACAATGCCAGCATTGGTCTCAATTAAATCATCACGACTCATCCCGGGTTTCCGAGGTAAGCCAGATGTAATTATCACAACTTCTGAACCTGCAGTTTTTGAGTAATCATTAGTTACTCCTACTGTTCTTGTGTCATAAAGATTGACTGGCGCTTTTTGCCATATATCAAGAGCTTTACCCTCTGCTAACCCTTCTTTAATATCAACAAGTATAACTTCATTCCCGATTTCTCGGTATGCCAATACATCGGCACATGTTGCTCCAACATTTCCTGCACCAACTACTGTGATTTTCATGATATAAAAGTTTAAAAGTTTAAAATTGAATTAAAAAATAGAATAACAAAGTTAGGTATTTAGAAGATAAAAATCCTGTTAAAACAAAATGATTTAAAGCATTTTTTGTGGATTAAAATAATTACTTCTGAAAGGCATCAGATAAATTAAAGAATCCTAGAGATGAACGGTAAGTATTGAATATTTTATTATTGAATTCATTGTATAATTCGGCGATTGAAGTCATCACCTTAGCCCTGATCTTTTGCCGGCTTTCAAATATTTCTATAATGTTTACTTTTGGAAGAACATACAATTCCGAAGTCTCACTGGCGACAACAGCAGTATACATTCTGGAACAGTCCTCAAGAAAAGCATTATGCCCAAAAAAACCTCCTGATTTCATGACCAGAAGAACTTCAAACTGATTGTTAACATCAATATTCAAAGATACTTTGCCGCTTTTTACAAAGTAAAAGGCATTACTTGGGTCATTGCGGAAAAATACAACCTCTTCTTCCTTGTATTGTCTCAGGTGCAAATGAGGAATAAACAAGGCCATTTCTTCATAGTTCAGGCTTTCAAAGGGTTTCATCCTTGACATAGATCGAAACAGATTCAACTCTTTGATACTATATGTCTTTTTAAATGGATTCATTATCGTTTTCCAGAAGATTTATTTTTAAAACTTCTCTGGTGCTATTTTGTATCTTAAAACGGTCATCAATTTGATAACCAACAATCCATAGTATAGATTCTCCAGAAACCAGAACCATAATTCTATTTTTCAAGTTTAAGGGAATTTTCTTATCTATCATAAAATCACTGAGCTTTTTTTTTCCCTTCATTCCTAAAGGGATAAACCAGTCACCTTCATTCCATGGTCTTAATAACAAAGGATAGGAAATTTTTTTTAAATCAAAAAATTCGCAGCCCTTAATATAATTGATATCAATTTTTTCCCTTTCTCTAACTTCAAGTTTCAATGTTATGCCATCCGCTTGTATCACTTTATCTTCTTTCTGGATAAAATAAAAATTCTCATCTTGTTTCTTTTCTGATATTATAAGGTGATCGCGATCAATATTCAAAATAAATTCATTTGAATGAAAAAGTGCCCCTGCCCTATTATCCAGCTGATTAAATATCAACAAACTCTGATCAAATGAAAAGCCATAAGGCTTGATGATTTCATGAAGGATAACAGGTTCATTATTATCTCTTATGAATGCCTTTTCAATAAATATGTCAGCACCTTTCCTATTAAAATAATTCTGTTTCTCTATCTTAAGCCAGTTTTTAATAAACCGATCAGTACCCTCAATACGCATCAATGTTTTCCCGATTGTTTTGTTAAAACTGGGATTGATTTCTTCAAGACGTGGAATTATATTTCGTCGAATAAAATTGCGATGATATTTCAATAGCTTATTGGAACTGTCTTCCCTAAACTCCAGACTCTTTTCTTTAGCATAATTAATTATCTCAGTTTTGTCGGCGAAGAGTAAAGGCCTTATAACATATCCATTTTGATAAGGAATGCCTTTCAATCCTTCAATTCCTGTTCCCTTGGCAAGGTTAAACAGAATCGTCTCTACTGAATCATTTAAATGGTGTGCTGTGGCTATACAATCAAACGACTCTTGTTGTCTTAAATCCTCAAACCACTGATATCGCAATTCACGTGCAGCCATCTGAGTGGATATTTGATGCTCCCTGGCAAACTCTTTTGTATTGAATTTTTTTACAAAAAATGGAATGTCATGTTTTTCTGATATTTTCTTTACCAATTGCTCATCTGCATCAGACTCTTCACCTCTCAAATTGAAATTACAATGAGCAACACTCAGCTTATAATTATTCCTATATAATAGATCGAGCAATACCACAGAATCAACACCACCACTAACTGTCACCAGGATATTGTCATCTTTCTGGCATAGGTTCCGTTCATTAATAAATTTTAAAATCCGCTCGATCATCATTTAAAGATATGGTTTTTATTTAACTTTGCAGGACAACAAACTTTTCATTTTATTGAAAAAGATCGTCATTCTTTCATTTTTGTTCATCGCCATTTCACTGATAGGTTATGGTCAGCGTAAGGTAAGGGTTGAACATGCCGATTTTTCTGAAGGAGGAAGGATGGATGGAAAGCGTTATTTCAAAGTAGTTGGGAATGTTCATTTCATCCAGGAAACTATGGAGATTTGGTGTGACTCGGCTTTTTTGTATAAGAACGACAACAGCCTGGAGGCCTTTGGACATATCAGGGTTTTTGATATGTTGGATTCAACCACAATTACTTCTCGGAGGCTGATTTATAATGGTAATTCCCAATATGCCAACTTGAGAGAAAATGTGATTTATCGTGAAGATTCTATTATTCTATATACTGACTACCTCGATTATGATATTATCTCTAAATCAGCCAATTACTTCAATGGTGGAAAACTGCATGATGGTGATAATATACTGACAAGTAGAAAAGGTTATTATGATGCCAGAGGCAGAGCAATGGCTTTTAAGACAGAAGTAGTTCTGGTAAATCCTGAAAGTACATTGGAAACTGATTCTTTGTACTATGATATGATCACAAAGGTGGCTAGTTCCGTTGGCCCGACTAAGATAATTTCGAGTGATGGGACAACAGTTAATACAGAAAAAGGTGGTGAGTTCCGGATGCGTGTAAATAAAACCACTATCAATGCGGGTATAATTGAAACTGAATCCTATATTCTAAGAGGAGATCAGCTCTTTTATGATCGAAACAGTGGATCTAACAGAGCTATTGGGAATGTATATATGTTCTCGAAAGATAACGACATCATTATTACGGGTGAGGAAGCTGAGAATGATGGCGAGCGGGGCATCACTAAAATCTTCGGGAATCCTTTATTAAAAAAAGTGTTTGAAGAGGATACATTATACCTCAGGGCTGACACATTGATTTCTATTGACGACAGCCTGGACGTAAACAAAAAACTCCTTGCCTATCACAATGTGGTTTTTTTCAGGTATGATTTGCAAGGCATTTCAGATTCGTTATCTTATTTCTTGTCTGACTCCATTTTATTTCTTTATAATGACCCGGTTATCTGGAATATGGGAAACCAAATCGAAGCTGATTCTATTAACATCGTTTTTCGTAATAACCAGATAAATACGCTTAATCTTATTGATAATTCTTTTATGATCTTGCAGGATACTTTAAAGAATTTCAACCAGCTTAAAGGGAAAACCATGACAGGTTTTTTTGCGGAAAATCAGATTGCCAGTCTTAATGTGGATGGGAATAGCGAAAGTATCTTTTTTGCCCTTGACGATGAAGATAACTCTCTTACTGGTTTAAATAAAATACTATGTAGCTCAATGGTTATCCGATTTGTGGATAACAAAGCCGACAATATGTCTTTTTATATGAAGCCGGAAGCATCCTTTATCCCTCCACATGAAATTGAAGAACCTGATACTCGATTAAAAGGATTTAATTGGAGAGAAGAGGAAAGACCCAAACTGGCAGATGTACTATCAAAAGAATGGTCTGTAGAGAAAGCGCCCGATACTTCAACAAAAGAAAATGAAGATGCAGTTATCATCTCTGATAGCAACTAAACAGCAAAATTTTATGGTTAATGTTCCGTTATATTTATCATGGTTGGCTTCATTCATAAGACTCAATTAATTGTTAATTAACACTAACTCAAGTATATTTGCACCCTTATGCTAAAAAGCACAAGCTTTATATGGACAATTGCGCTGGTACTGGCACTAACATTTTCCTCCTGCAGTAAGTTTAGAAAAATTCAGAAAAGTGGCGACTGGGAGTTAAAATACAGGGCTGCTATGGAGTACTATGAAAAGAAGGATTACTTTCATGCCAGCATTTTGTATGAGGAGATTATTCCAATATTGAGGGGAAGACCTGAAGCGGAATTGGTGCAATTCAATTTTGCATATTCTCATTATTATCAGAAGCAGTATATATTAAGTGCTCATTATTTCCAGACCTTTTATACCATATATTCCCGAAGCGCATATGCTGAAGAAGCTATGTATATGCATGCATATTCATTATATATGGATTCACCTGAATACAATCTGGACCAGACCAATACCTATGATGCCATCGGAGCCATGCAGTCCTTTTTAAATACTTTTCCTAAAAGTGGTTATAAAGGTGAGGCGAATGGAATCATTGACAATCTCCAGGTAAAACTGGAAGATAAAGCTTACGAAAATGCAATTCATTATTATAAACTAGAAAAATATAATGGAGGCGAAGCTTTAAAAGCCGCCTTGATATCATTTGAAACTTTCGAGAAGGAATTTCCTGACTCCCATTTAAATGAAGAATTAAATTTTTTAAAAATAGAATGTTCTTATAAGTTAGCTAAGAAAAGTATTCGAAGTAGAATGAGAGAACGGCTTTCAACTACCATCGAATACTACCAGTACTTTATAGATAATTATCCTGAAAGCAAGGATATTAAGAAAGCGGAGGCTATTTATGTCGACGTCATTGATGATTTAGAAAAACTAACAAAAAACAACTTATAAAATTATGTCAATAAGTGCATCAATAATTACCCGAGATACGAACAAAATCAGTGAGCCTTCTGGCAATCTCTACGAATCTGTAGCTGTTATTGCTAAAAGAGCGAGACAAATTTCTGCAAGACAGAAAGAAGAGTTAAATGCTAAATTGGCTGAATTCGCATCCACCATTGATAATCTTGAGGAAATCTTTGAGAACCGTGAGCAAATTGAAATTTCAAGGTTTTATGAAAGAATGCCTAAACCAACAACTGTGGCAACTGAGGAGTTTTTAAATGGAGAGTTAACTTTCAGGATTGCGGAAATAGAGGATGAGCCTAAAGATTTCTAGCATCCATGCTCCGTGGTAAAAAAATATTGATAGGCGTTTGTGGCAGTATTGCTGCATACAAGACCGCGGTTCTTATAAGATTACTCAAAAAAGAAGGTGCCGAGGTACAAGTGATTATGACTCACTCTGCACTGGACTTTATTACTCCTCTCACCCTATCTACCTTATCCAAAAATCCTGTATTAATGGAATTCCATTCTACCACCTCAGGTGAATGGAACAGTCATGTGGACTTGGGTTTATGGGCTGATTTATTCCTTATTGCGCCTGCCAGTGCCAATACCATTTCGAAAATGGCATCGGGCTTCTGTGACAACCTTCTTCTTGCCTCCTATTTGTCTTCCAAATGCCCTGTATATATTGCTCCAGCAATGGATCTTGACATGTACAAGCATCCTGCTACTGTTAACAACCTAAATCAATTACGATCTTTCGGAAATGTAATAATTGATGCCGATCATGGCGAACTGGCCAGTGGTTTGATAGGTGAAGGAAGAATGGCTGAACCAGAATCATTGGTAGATACGATAATTAATCATTTTAAAAAAAAAAAATCAATATTGATTTAAAGGTATTGATTACAGCTGGTCCTACCCAGGAATTAATAGATCCGGTACGGTTTATCAGCAATCATTCTACTGGAAAGATGGGATATGCTATTGCCGCAGAACTCGCAGAAAGGGGTGCAAAGGTAAATCTTGTTTCAGGCCCCGTGGAATTAGATATATCACATTCAAATATTAAAAAAACATCAGTTAACAGCGCCCGGGAGATGCTATCTTCGTGTCTATCATTGTATTCGGATTGCGACATTGCTATTTTCACTGCTGCTGTTTCTGATTACAGACCAGCAAAAATCGCAAATCAGAAAATTAAAAAGTCAGGAAAACCTGTAACCCTTGATCTAGTCAATAATCCTGATATAGCCTATGAACTGGGCCTTCTAAAACAATCAAAGCAGATAAATGTAGGATTTGCCCTTGAAACGGAAAATGAAATTGAAAATTCTTCGTTAAAGTTGAAGAAGAAGAATTTTGATTTTATAATTTTAAATTCATTAAAAGATGAAGGAGCTGGTTTTTCGCATTCCACAAATAAAATTACTATCATCGACCAGGAGGGAAACCAAACGAAATATGGATTGAAATCAAAAATGGATGTGGCAAAGGATATCATTAACTATTTACTTGATAAAATTGAGTCGAATTAAAGCTATATTGTTTCTTTTTTTATTTTTTATGCTGACATATCCAGGCAACAGCCAGGAGTTGAATTGCCGGGTAAATGTAAATGCTGATAGGGTGCAAACAACAGAAAGAAACATTTTTTCAGAAATGGAGGTAGTTTTCGCCCAGTTTATGACTGAAAACAAATGGACTGATAAAGCATATCAGCCTTTTGAGCGAATCAACTGTATGATAAATATTAGTATTGAAAACATGCCTTCAATAGGGGTGTTTACTGCCTCGGTACAGATACAATCATCAAGACCGGTATATGATACCAACTATGAAACCATATTGCTCAATTTTGCTGACCGTGACTGGCAATTTCAATATACTGAATCAATGCGGCTTGATTTTGTAGAAAACACATTTACAACAAACCTTGCTTCAATGCTTTCATTCTATGCCTATGTAATCCTTGGCTTGGATTATAATTCTTTCAATAAACTAGGAGGCACGGAATATTTTAGCAAGGCATTAAATATCGCCAACCTCGCACAGGGATCTGGAATGCCTGGCTGGCAACCCTTTGAAAGCAATAGGAACAGATATTGGCTTATTGAGAATCTTACAAGCACAGAAATGCTTGGTATCAGAGAAGGCTATTATACCTACCATAGATTGGGTATTGATAATTTTACTGTCAATCCTGAAGAAGCCAGGGTCTCAATATTAGGAGTATTAAAAGAACTAGAGACAGTAAAAGACCTTTATACCAACTCCATATTGGTGATATCGTTTTTTGATGCTAAATCTGATGAAATCACTCAAATTTATTCGGAAGGTAATATCCAGGTAAGACGAGAGGCTTACAATATTTTGACTAAAATAGATCCCACCAAGACAGAAAAATATAAAATAATAGTACAAAACTAGAAGTTGAATTTTGCTTTATCTGGCAAATTAATTGAAGCAAAATATTATAGCGACTAATCTAATTCTAATAATCACAGCGTATATTTGCTGACAATCTAGATTATAAACTTTTACTGTTTCACCCTTTATCAGGACAGTTTATCGGTTTATAAAAATTCATTATTCGCATGTTAGTACATCTGCTGATAAAAAACTATGCTTTAATCCAACATCTGGAAATTTCTCCTTCAGAAAGGATGAATATAATAACAGGTGAAACGGGTGCGGGCAAATCCATTATGATTGGAGCCGCTGGCTTATTGCTTGGTAAAAGGGCGGATTCCAAAGTCCTTTATGATGAGAATCAAAAATGTATCATCGAAGGAACATTCAATTTATCAGAATATCAATTACATGATTTTTTTGAGGAAAATGAACTTGATTACCACGAAGAAACAATTATCCGTCGTGAAATATCTCCGAAAGGTAAATCAAGAGCTTTTATCAATGATTCACCCGTTGTTCTAGAGGTAATGCGTAACCTTGGCAGCTACTTGATGGACATACATTCTCAGAATGACACAGAACTATTGGGTACACTTGAATACCAACTAAATGTAGTAGATAGTTATGCGCAAAATAAGGATTCATACACAGTGTATCTTATTGAGTTCAACCACTACAAATCACTTATAGGTAAGCTTAATAGCCTTAAGTTTGAAGCTGAAGAAATAAGGAAAGAAGCCGATTACAATCATTTTTTGTTTTCCGAACTTGACCAAGCAAATCTTGGTTCAAAAGAGCAGGAAGAACTGGAAGAGGAGCTTGGTGTTCTCGAACATGCTGAGGAGATCAAAGGTAAGTTGATTGAGTCACTAAGTTTGCTTCAGGATGGGGAACTCAATATTCTTGAAAATCTATCAGATATCTCAAAAAAACTAAGCAATATATCCTCTTTTTCACAATCCTTATCCAAATTTAAAGATCGAATAGATAGCAGTTTCCTCGAGTTGAAAGATATTTCTGCTGATCTTGAAAAAGAATCTCACCAGGTTGAACATAATCCTCATCGTCTGGAGGAGCTACAAATAAGGCTGAATGAGATATACAGACTGCAACAAAAGCACCAGGTCTCTGCCGTATCACAATTACTTGCTATTAAGGATTCGCTTGAAGATAAAGTAAATAGAAACATAAGCATGGATGAAGAGATACGTTCTCTTCAACAAGAAGTAGAAGAGGCCTTTGAAAAACTTATGAAAACTGCCGGTAAATTAAGTGCTTCCCGGATAGACAGTTTGAAAAATATAGAGAATAACCTGGAAGAAATGATGAGGAATCTAGGGATTCCTGAAGCCAGGATTGAAATAACACATAGACAAGTGCCACCATCAAAGGCCGGTATCGATGAAATTCTTTTAAAATTCAGTGCCAATAAAGGAGTTATCCCTATGGAACTTAAGATGGTAGCTTCCGGCGGAGAATTTTCCAGACTGATGTTTTGCATCAAATATATAATTGCCAGTAAAACAGCATTACCTACATTGATTCTCGATGAAATAGATGCCGGAATCTCAGGAGAAATTGCTTTTAAAATGTCGAAAATGATGCAGCAGATGGCTGGCCAACATCAGGTGATTGCAATTACACACCTTCCTCAAATTGCTTCAACAGGTGACAATCATTATTTTGTTTATAAGGATAATAATGATATTAAGTCTGTTAGTCTAATTAAAGAATTGAATAATGAAGAACGAGTGGAAGAAATCGCTAAAATGATTGGTGGTGACAAACCATCAGACGCTGCACTCGTTAATGCACGTGAATTGTTGGCTAATACATATATTAACTAAAACAAAAGACTATATTTTAATCAAATTTTAGTAATATTATGGTTCGAAAAATAAAGTGGTAAAAATTATATTTATAAACATAAAAAGAAAAATAAATCATGGGTAAAACTGCAATTTTTTACGGTTCTACAGAAGGCAACACCGAAGGTGTAGCTTATAAACTAAAAGATTTGTTGGGCGATGTAGATCTATTCAATGTGGATTCTGCTTCATCAGACGATCTCGATAATTATGATAGTATCATTTTTGGTGCATCTACTTGGGAAATTGGTGAACTTCAGGAAGATTGGGAAACCTTTATTGACGTTCTTGATGACGCAGATTTTTCCGGCAAAACAATTGCTTACTTTGGTCTAGGTGATGCTGATGGATATCCAGACACTTTTGTTGATGCTATGGGCATCATTCATGAAAGGATCAAGGATTCTGGTGCAACTTTCGTAGGTGCTGTAGATACTGAAGATTACACATTTGATGATTCTGCTGCTTTGTACGATGGTAAATTTATTGGATTGCCAATTGATGAAGACAATGAATCAGATTTAACTGATGGAAGACTCGAAAAATGGGTAGCTGATATTAAAGGCAAACTGTAAAAAATATTAATATTTCCAGATTAAAGAAGACACATAACCATGTGTCTTCTTTTTTTATACCCCTTTGCTACCATGCTGACTGAAAACCTAATGAATGTCATGTTTTTTAAAAGGCCCGTTTTCTATTTTTACGTCGGATTTTAGAGTATGAAACAAACAGGACTTATTGAACACCAAGGAATAGTATCTGGAGTACAGGGTGAGATAATTTCTGTTAATCTTAGTAATATCTCTAATTGTTCAGGTTGCCATGCGAAAGCAATGTGTAACGTATCCGAGACGGACAATAAAGTAATTGAGATTATCAATTATCAAAAATCGGGTTTTCAAAAAGGAGATGCTGTAATCGTAGAATTTGAAAAATCTTTAGGCCCTAAAGCCTTATTTTTAGGTTATCTACTCCCTTTTTTTATAGTCATTTTTACCCTGATAATCAGTCATGCAATCACAAGCAATGAAGTTCTATCAGGAACATTATCACTGCTGGTATTAATTCCATATTACATGGTCTTGTATAGTCAAAGAAGTCTTCTCAAAAAAGAATTTTCTTTTAAATTAAGAACAACCTCAAAAAGCTGAAATGAATCCAACTATAATAACTACAATCGTATCTTTAAGTGGCATGGGGGCTGTAGCAGCTATCATTTTATATTTCGTGGCGCAGAAATTCAAGGTAGAAACCGATCCCAGAATTGATGACGTTGAGGACGTACTTCCGGCAACTAATTGTGGGGGCTGTGGCTTTCCCGGGTGCAGAGCATTTGCTGAAGCACTGGTAAAATCTCCTGACATTTCTGATTTGCACTGTCCAGTTGGTGGAAATGATGTCATGAAACAGGTAGGAGCAATACTTGGTGCCGAGGTGGCTGAAAAAGATCCATACGTCGCAATTGTTAAATGCTCAGGTTCATTTGAACACCGCAAGAAAACAAATGTTTATGATGGGGCACCAAACTGTACAATTGCTTCTATGCTTTACGGAGGAGATACTGGTTGTGCCTATGGTTGTGTTGGCCTCGGGGAGTGTGTTGATTCTTGTGATTTTGAAGCCATGTATATGGATGAAAACACAGGATTACCTGTAGTTCTTGAAGATAAATGTACTGCCTGCAATGCTTGTGTTAAAGCATGTCCAAAAGATATCATGGAATTATGGCCCAAGGGTCGAAAAGGCAAACGGATTTATGTAGCCTGCATGAATGAAGAAAAAGGTGGTGTTGCTAAGAAAAATTGTGCCGTAGCATGCACTGGTTGCGAAAAGTGCATAGACGAATGCAAATATGATGCTATAGTGATAGAAAATTCTCTTTCTTATATTGATGGAGAAAAATGTAAATTATGTAGAAAATGTGTTGACGTGTGTAAAACCCATTCTATCCTGGAAATCAATTTCCCACCTCCAAAAGACCGTCCCCCTAAAGATCGTCCTGATCGAAAACTTGCCAGAACAAAAAAAGAGACTGAGAAAATTGAAACAGTAGACACCGGGAAATCAATAGAAGCTCTCCCTGATATATCTCCCAATGAAAATGCTGATTCTTCTAATGAAAATGATAAAAGTGAATAATGTTTATGTTACTAATCAACAGACTTAAAACTTTTTCAAAAGGAGGCATTCACCCTCCTGAAGATAAATATTCCGCTGATAAAGCTATTGAAATTTTACCTTTGCCGGCGAATGTTAAAGTACCTATATCACAGCACATAGGAATCCCTGCAGTACCTGTAGTTGAACGGGGAGAACATGTAAAAACAGGACAGGTGATTGCCAAAACTGGAGGCTTCGTTTCTGCCAACATACATGCTTCGGCATCAGGAAAGATAGCTAAGATAAGTGAGGAGATGGATACTAGCGGATATCGTCGCATGACTATAATGATTCGGGTAGACAAGGAGGAGGAATGGGTAGAAGGGATTGATACGAGTAATACTCTCGTAAAAGATATTACATTCACCAGAGAGGAAATACTTCAAAAAATTCTGGAAGGTGGGATAGTAGGTATGGGGGGGGCCACTTTTCCCTCACATATTAAACTCAATATCCCAAGAGGTAAAAAAGCTGATGTTTTAATTATTAATGGGGTTGAATGCGAGCCTTATCTCACCTCCGATCATAGGCTGATGCTTGAAAAAAGCGAAGAGCTGATAATAGGCATAAAGATATTAATGAAAGCATTGGGAGTAGAAAGAGCTATTGTCGGAATTGAAAATAATAAAACAGATGCCATCAGTAAATTGGCTGATCTGACAAATGCTGATAGTTCTATTTCTATTGCTCCCTTGAAAGTACAATACCCACAAGGTGGTGAGAAACAGCTTATAAAGGCTTTGATTGATCGCGAAGTTCCTTCGGGGGGACTACCTATTGATGTTGGAACGGTAGTGCATAATGTCGGTACTACCTATGCCGTTTATGAAGCTGTACAAAAAAATAAACCACTCATTGAAAGGATTGTAACGGTTACGGGAAAATCTATAAAAAATCCATCTAACCTGTTAGTAAGAATAGGTACACCCGTCAGTGACCTGATTGAGGCAGCCGGAGGACTACCTGATGATACCGGTAAGGTGATTAGTGGTGGCCCCATGATGGGTAAGGCAATTGATGACCTTAGTATCCCAGTTACTAAAGGTACTTCAGGGATATTGATATTACCTGAACAGGAATCTGTCAGGAATAAAAGCAAAGTATGTATCAGGTGTAGCAAATGCATTTCTGTATGCCCGATGGGATTAGAACCATTTTATTTAATGACTGTAACACAGAGAGGTAATTATGAGGAAGCTGAAGAAAACAGGATCCTTGATTGTATAGAATGTGGCTCCTGTGCCTATATATGTCCTTCAAACAGGGAATTATTGGATTATATAAGGCTGGGAAAATCAAATGTGACCAATATAATTAGAGCAAGAGAAAGAGTATAAACATGGAATCAAATTTACTTACCGTATCTCCTTCACCGCACATACACCAGGAGCAAAGTATTCAGAAGATTATGCTCGATGTGATAATCGCGATGCTCCCAGCATTTGGATTCTCAATATATGTTTTTGGATTAGGGGCTTTGCTGGTAACCTTAAATGCCGTATTATCAGCAGTTTTATTTGAATATCTAATCACGAAATACCTGCTGAAAAAACCACCCGATATTATGGATGGCTCAGCAGTAGTTACAGGAATGTTGCTTGCTTTTAACGTACCGAGTAATCTGCCATGGTGGATTGTTGTAATCGGTAGTTTTGTGGCAGTAGGAATTGGCAAAATGTCTTTTGGAGGCCTGGGTAATAATCCCTTTAATCCAGCACTTGTAGGCCGGGTATTCCTATTAATTTCTTTTCCTGTTCAAATGACTTCCTGGCCTGTTCCCTTCGAATCGCGTACTTCCATTACTGATATAGTTACTGGAGCTACACCACTTGCTGTAATAAAAGAAGGATTACAAAATGGTGAAAGCCTTACTAACCTGATGAAGGAGGTCCCCCCCCATCTTGATTTTCTGCTTGGTACCCAGCCGGGTAGTCTGGGTGAGATTTCAGCTCTGCTGCTATTGGTGGGTTTTATTTATCTTTTAATAAGAAAAGTAATATCCTGGCATATTCCTGTGATCACTATTGGAACCATGTTTGCTTTTGCTGGCATACTATGGCTTGCAAATCCAGAAAGATTTATTGATCCTCTTTTTCATATATTAGCCGGAGGCGCTATTCTTGGAGCTATATTTATGGCCACCGATTATGTGACATCACCAATGACTTTAAAAGGAATAGTATTGTATAGCATAGGTATTGGTGTGATTACCATATTGATACGGGTATTTGGTGCTTATCCTGAGGGCATGTCCTTCGCTATATTAATAATGAATGCATTTGTACCACTTTTAAATAAATATTTCAAACCTTCGAGATTTGGAGAAATTGTAAAAAATGGCTAAAAAAGAATCAACATTTCTGAATATGGTCATCACATTGTTTATTGTGACCTTAGTGGCTTCAACAGCACTGGCGTATGTATATGAGTTGACCAAGGAACCTATCGAAATGGCAAAGTTAGCAAAAAAACTTGCCGCCATTGAAGCTGTTATTCCTGAATATGACAATAACCCTGTAGATGATATGTACAAAGTGGCTATTGGTGAGGGTGGTGATAGTCTTGAATTTTATCCGGCTGCGATGAACGGTGAAACTGTAGGTACTGCAATCCGATGTTTTTCAAACAAAGGGTATGGCGGGCTGGTCTGGTTGATGGTTGGAATTAGTACTGACGGCACAATATATGATATCTCAGTTGTAGATCATAAAGAAACACCCGGACTGGGCACCAAAATGGCCGAGCCAAAATTTAAAGCACAATTCAAGGGTATTGATCCTGAATCAGTAGACATCAGAGTCACTAAAGATGGTGGCGATATAGACGCGATTACAGCAGCAACTATCAGTTCCCGTGCATTTTCTGAAGCCACTATTTTGGCAATTGATACTTATAAGAAAGGAGTGATTAAATGAGTCAATGGAAAAATTTCAGTAAGGGTTTTGTAAAAGAAAATCCTGTTTTCGTACTTCTGCTGGGTTTATGTCCAACATTAGGAGTTACATCAACTGCAATCAATGGTATGGCAATGGGACTTGCCACTCTATTTGTATTGCTTATGTCAAATATTGTGGTATCCTTAATAAAAGACTACATCCCTGACAAGGTTCGAATTCCATCATTTATAGTTGTGATAGCCTCCTTTGTAACGATCGTTGACCTGGTAATGGCTGGCTACGCACCTGCCGTCCATGAGCAGTTAGGTTTGTTTATCCCATTGATTGTTGTGAATTGTATTGTTCTCGGCCGTGCAGAAGCATTTGCCTCCAAAAACACGTTTGTTAAATCTCTGGTTGACGGACTAGGTATGGGATTGGGATTTACATTTGCTTTGACCCTTCTTGGGAGCGTCAGAGAAATTATAGGCAACTTATCCATCTTTGGCTTTAAATTTATGGAAGGAGATGGTATTCTGGTATTTATATTACCTCCGGGTGCCTTTATTGCCTTGGGATATCTTATCGCTGTAATGAATAAATTTAAAAAAGCATAATTGATCTGATATGGAATATCTAATAATCGTTGTATCAGCCATTTTTATAAATAATATATTGCTGGCTCAGTTTCTTGGTGTTTGCCCATTCCTTGGTGTTTCCAATAGACTATCTACCTCTTTTGGCATGACAGGTGCAGTAATGTTTGTTATGACCCTGGCTACTATAGTAACCTATCTCATCAGCACCTATATTCTGAACCCATTTAATATTGAATTTCTTCAAACCATTAGTTACATATTGGTAATTGCATCACTTGTTCAAATGGTCGAAATTATATTAAAAAAAGTAAGCCCTGCATTATTTCAGGCATTGGGAGTCTACCTGCCTCTTATCACCACCAATTGTGCCATTCTGGGTGTTGCAATTTTGGTGATACAAAAGGACTATAATTTAATAGAAAGTGTTGTTTTCGCAATTTCGAATGCATTGGGATTTGGATTGGCACTCATCCTGTTTGCCGGAATCAGGGAACATATGGACCTGGCAGAAGTACCTGCTGGGATCAGAGGAGTACCGGCAGCACTAATAGTTGCAGGTCTCTTATCTTTAGCCTTCATGGGCTTTACAGGTATCGTTTAATTTTATAAATTGAATAAAAAAGATAATATCATGATAAATCTATCCGCAAAATATATGGGAATGACTCTTAAAAATCCCATTGTTGTTTCTAGCTGTAGTTTAAGTCATAGTGCAGAGGGTGTGAAAAGGTTGGCAGATGCTGGTGCTGGTGCCGTGGTATTAAAATCTCTTTTTGAAGAACAGATTCTTGCTGATACTCAAAAAATGGAGATGCAGGCATCTGCGGTTGCCCACCCTGAAGAGATTGATTATCTACGACAAATGGGGATGAACCAAAAATCAGATGAGTATCTTGAAACGATAGAAAAGTCCAAAGAAGCTGTGGATATTCCAATAATTGCCAGCGTAAATTGTGTTTCTGATAGGTCATGGACTGATTATGCAAAATATATTGAAGCAGTAGGTGCGGACGGAATAGAATTGAATATTGCTTTAATGCCTAAAAACATTGAAGAAAATCCTGCTGACATAGAGAAAAAGATTTATAAGATCATTGAAGTTGTAAAGCATAATGTTAATATCCCGGTAGCAGTAAAAATCGGGCCGTATTTTACCTCAATGACCCGAATTGCCGACGGTATTCGTAAAAGTGGCGCCAGTGCCCTTGTTATGTTTAACCGGTTTTATCAGCCCGATATTGATGTAAATACATTTGAATTCCAATCTAAAAACAGATATTCATCACCCAGTGAGATGTCGCATACCCTCCGATGGATAGCTATTCTATATAATAAATTTGGTGGAAACCTGGTAGCCAATACGGGAATCCATGATGGCGAGGCAGTTGTTAAGCAGTTACTTGCTGGTGCTTCTGTTGTAGAGATTTGCTCAACCCTATACATTAATGGACTAGGCCAGATTGAGAATATACTTTTTTACCTGGAAGAATGGATGCGTAAAAATGGGTACAAGAACCTTGAAGAGTTTAATGGTATTATCAGTCAGAAAAATTCACTTCAGCCTGAATATTTTGAAAGACAGCAGTATATTAGAGCCCTCGTAGGAATAGATTAAACATTAATAACAATGCTGGAGTATATAAAAAATTTATTGGGTCTTGGTAAGAACAAAGAATTACTGCTTGAGGCGATCAGAAAAGGACCCTATATCATTGATGTTCGCTCACCCCAGGAATATAGAGAAGGACATATACAACAGGCAGTAAATATACCTCTGGAATTGATTTCAAAAAATGCAGACAAAATTAGAAAAATGGATAAGCCGGTCATCACTTGCTGTCAGTCAGGTGCCCGTAGTGGACGTGCTGCTTCCAGATTAAAAAGGAAGGGTATTCCCGAGGTGATTAATGGAAGGGGCTGGGTAACTTTAAAGGATCTGATAAAGAGTGCCTGAAAATGATACTTCAATTATTGGTATCATTTCCAACGCCATGTCAACTAGTTTTGTTCCTGTCTCATACCAATGTTATTATTATAACACTAAATAAAAATTAGCCTAAATCATATAAGATTAAAATCTTGATTCGAAAATGAATCAATCAAAAAAAGTCATATTTCTCTATCCTTATCCTGAAGATGAAGTAGCATCTCAACGTTTTAGATTCGAACAGTATTTACATTTACTTAGTCAGAACAACATACACTTTCATTGTCTTTCTTTTTACACCAGATGGTTCTATAACATTCTGTATGATGACAAAAAGTATTTTTTAAAATTTATCGGACTACTTACTGGAGTTTTAAGGAGACTTATTCACCTGGTTTATTGTATCTCATCAGACTATGTCTTCATTCATCGCGAACTTACTCCAATTGGACCACCAATATTTGAATGGTTAATAACGAAAGTATTAAGGAAAAAAGTAATATATGATTTTGATGATGCCATATGGTTGCCAAATACCTCTGCTGAAAACAAACTGGCAGCTTCCATTAAATTCCATAAAAAATTTAATTCAATATGCAGGTGGAGCTATAAAATCAGTTGCTGCAATGACTTTCTCGCCAATTATGCAAATCAGTTTAATTCTAATATACAGATAAACCCAACAACCATTGATACAAGCAAATTCTATCCTCCAGATCACTCCAAGAATGCGAATTGGCTAACAATTGGCTGGACTGGGACACAATCAACAGTATCATATCTGGAATCCATTAAAGGTTCATTAGAAAGAATTTTAAATGAAGGTGAGAAAGTGAAACTACTAGTTATATGCAATAAAAAACCAAAGTGGGATATTAACAATTACGAATATATAAAATGGAGCAAAGAATCGGAATTTTCAGACCTTGCAAAAATTGATATCGGTTTGATGCCATTACCAGAGTCTGAATGGGCAAAGGGGAAATGTGGTTTTAAAATACTACAATATTTCTCCGCAGGGATTCCTGCTATTGCCTCAAATGTTGGTGTTAATTCAAGTCTTATTGTTCATGGTAAGAATGGTTATTTATGTAATAATGAAAGAGATTGGTACAATTACATTAAAGCATTAATTCAATCAAAAGAAATGCGAAAACAAATGGGATTAATAGGTTGTGATCTTGTAAAAAATCATTTCTCCCTCACTTCTAATACTTTGAATTTTCTCCGACTTTTTGAATAATATGCTAATATGAACAGTCCAATCAAATAGAAGGGGATCATAGGAATTTTATATCTGACCAATGTCCCAAAATTGTACGTAGATATTCCTATAGCAAAAGAAAAGCTAATTGAATATAAAAGAGTAAAAAAGATAATTGGATGCGAATATATTAATCTTAACCTTCTCTTAATCACTGAATAAATTATAACGTAGACAGTAAATATGAAAAAAAACAAACTTTCAATGGCAGAAAAAAACATTACCGGATTTTTGACCTCCCACAAGTAGGGTCTGAACAAAGTAACCCAGACAGCCTTTGGAGATTTCCTAATCAAACCAGATATACTGAAATCAAAATCACCTAATGTATATCCCGATCCCTCCTCACGTTCACTTACATAATTCAACCAGCGGGCTGTCGCCTCTGCAGTATAACTAAGTTTTGTTAAATTATATCGTTTATTCTCTTCGCCAATTGTTTTAATAGCATAGTATCCTCCAGCTATAAGAAGTGCTAGAGTAAAAGGAAGTACCATTACCTTGAGAACAGCACTACGAAGTCTTTTAAGATATATCAAATACAACCAGATTAAAAGTGCGGGAATAAAACATAATAGTATATAAATTTTTACTATATAGATTAGCCAGAATGACAAAGCTATGATCACGGCTGAGGAAATCACCTTTTTACGATGAATAAAAATATTGACAAAGGCGTAAGTACTCCAACCCAATGCACCTAAAGTAAGTGTGTCTTTTAGTATTCCTGATCCCCAGAAAAAAACTGATGGGATGAAAAATATGGCTATTGCCAGTTGTAAATGTATTTTAGGATATAACTTATACAGGGACTGATACATGGCCCATAATCCTGAAAAACTAAAAATTGCAAAAAGAACTGCTGTTGCTGAGTATGTATGTAATGTAAGTATATCAAATATCCCTGCAATCCTGACAACAAAATAAGAAGGCAAATCCCGATAATAAAGTATTTGCGATGCATATTCATAAGTTTCGGCGAAATACTCACCTTGTGCAAATATTAACTGAATTGCTTTAAAAGGTGAATCTTTAAACGCTTCCCAGATAAATTTTGAACCTTTATCAAAATAGTTAAAAGTATCTCCCCCTTCATAATAAAATTGATAAATCAATCCCAATGAGACAGCACCAAGAACCTTAACGGCAAGGCCTGGTATAAAATACCTGCGTGTCGTTCTATCAGATATGCTATTACGTATCCACCAGGCAAAAGTGAAAACTATAAAGAGTAAAAGTGGTGTAATGATAAAATCCCGGATCTCCATCACATTTCCTTGAGTAGTATTTTAGCCCTTTTATGAACTGAATCTTTTCTTTTGGCTTCTTTTTTAATCCGTTTAAAATATTCTCTTGCTAAATCATCATCGCCTTCTTTTAATGCAATCTCTCCAAGAGATAACATTGAATATAAATAATATCCTGAATCTGTTGCACCTACTGCTTCAGCAAATTCTATGGTTCTTTGATAATAATACTTAGCATCACTTAAATCTCTTTTTTTCTTTGATATTTCACCCAAATAGAAAGCAGCATAACGTCCTGAAATTTCTTCATATCCCACCTGCCCACTGTCTATTCTTGCCAAAATTGCCAGTGAGACCAGCTCTGCTCCCCTGGATTGTCCGGTAGAATATAACATTCTTGCATAATATCTATGAAAATATGAGTTGTTTGGGAAAGTTTTATTCAGATATTCAGAAATCTGTAATGCCGGGGCCATTCTATTTTCAGATGATAATATGCGCATTAGAAAATATTGTGCTTCAGTACGTGTATAGAAAGCATTGGTTGCAACAGTTCTCAACTGTTTCAAGCCAAGTTCCTTATCACCCTTCTTAAAAAAAGCCATCAACGGTTTTAAATAAGGATAATTCTCACGGATCCACACTGAATAATAATTATATATACCTTCGCCAAAAAGCAATTCAGGACTTAAATAACCTTTATCTTTCGTATCGTCCAGATATTTTAAAGAGCTTCGCCCTGCTGAAGCTGATTTGGCCCATTTCCCTCTTTCAGAATACAATCGGCCTTTAAAGCCATATCCTGCAGCTAAAAAGAAAGCTGCTTCAACTAATGATTGCGGTTGTTCATAAAGTATTTTAGATTTTGCAATGGCAGTATCCAAATAAGCGAGAAATCTTTCATCATATTGTGTATTATTTATATTAATATTAATCTTCCACCAATTACTTAAGGCAAGAAGGAAATAGGACAAGGGATGATACGGATACTTTTGCTTGATCCACCGAAATTGCCTCTCAGCCTTGGCAAATTCAAAATTATACATATCATTTATAGCTTGAGTAGCTTCTAATTGAATATTTATATCTTCCAGTAACAATACCTGTGTAGTATCTTCCACAGGATTTTTATCTCCTAATACCTGAAAAGGAATGCATGTAATAAGAAAATTAAAAATTAATAACCGGTACATTAAAATAAGAAATGATCTGTAGCTATATAATACAAATATATTTTTAAAATACTTAAACAAAACATCATTGCTTCATAAGATTTATTACCTATTATAAGTATATTTTGTTTTGTTTTACGAAATATTTCTCAATTATCACAATTTCAATGAACAGCAGCAAAAATCAAATGCGTGGAATTTTCGATGAATATTACTCTATAGACAAAAGAATTTTCTTTATTTTTCTTTGTCTAATTACCTTTCTGCTGCTCTTCATAAAAAAAAGCTTCATCGAGAGCCAAATAGCTGCATTCGAAATTCTGGAGCAAAGAGGGGAAATGGGTTTTTACCATTTACTTAATGCGTTACAATATTTCTCTATCCCTATTGTATACTTATATAAATTTACAGTTGTTGCGTTTATTCTTTGGATAGGATGCTTTATGTTCGGCTATAAGGTACTCTATTCCCAGCTCTGGCAATTAGTAATGTTCGCCGAAATAATATTTTTTGGTGCGGAAGTTTTAAAAATAATTTGGTTCCTATTCGTTCACACTGATCCTGTTATCTGGGATGTCAGAGCATTTTATCCATTTTCTATTATCAACCTGTTTGACTATACTGAAATAGGAGATGCCTGGCATTACCCATTAAAAGCATTAAATTTATTCGAAGTATTGTATTGGGGCATTCTTGTTTATGGAATTCAATATTTATCGAGGAAACGGAAGGATATCAGCTTGTATATAGTTTTGAGCTCCTATATTTTCTGGTTTTTTCTATGGTTAGGTTTTTTTATTTTAATTTATAAATAATTCTTTAAATTAATGGTCAATTGAATTTTAAAACAAAAACAAATAATACATTTTTGCATTAACCATTAATTAAAATTATAGAAATATGAGCAATCCACTTGTAAGCATAATCATGGGCAGTAAGTCCGACTTATCAATAATGAAAGGTGCACCTGAAGTTTTGGAGGAATTGGGCATCGAATACGAACTAACTATCTTATCAGCTCATCGAACACCACATAGGGTAATGAAATTAGCTGCAGGCGCAAAAGGTCGAGGAATAAAGGTATTCATAGCTGGTGCAGGAATGGCGGCGCATTTACCTGGAGTAATAGCTGCTTTCACTACCTTACCTATAATCGGAGTTCCTATTCAGGCAAGCGTTTCTCCAGGTGGGTTGGATGCTGTTTTAGCTATTTTACAAATGCCTCCAGGTGTTCCGGTAGCAACAGTTGCAATTAATGGATCAAGGAATGCGGGTATATTAGCTGCACAAATTATTGGTACAAGTGATGATAATCTTGCTATCCGCTTGGATGAATTCAAAGAGAAAATGCGTAAAAAAGTAGAAGCTATTGCTGACGAGGTGGAGGCAAAGGGATATCAGGAATTGTTATAAAGAATAGACTATATTTCAGCAAGGACTGTTACTCCAGCTTTTGTCTTCATTCCTGTTTTTACCTTTATTTTGCTTTTTGTAGGTAAGAAAACATCAAGTCTGGAGCCAAATTTAATAAATCCAAACTCTTCACCCTGCTGTAGTCTTTCTCCTGCTGAAATATAATATTTTATTCTTCGGGCCAATACCCCGGCAATTTGACGCACAACTATATCAACACCACTATCTAAAGTAAGTACCATGGTGGTACGCTCATTCTCAGTACTTGATTTAGGATGCCAGGCAACCAGGTATTTCCCGGGATGATATTTAAATAATTTAACAGACCCCTTAGCCGGACTTCTGTTTACATGCACATTTATAGGGGACATAAATATTGATATCTGGATTCTTTCATCCTTGAAATACTCTCTTTCAACAGTTTTTTCGACAACTACAACTTTCCCATCTGCGGGTGCAAGAATGTGAGTCGGATTAGTATGAACGTTTACAGTAGGACTTCGAAAAAATTGTAATACCATAATAAAAAAGAAAAAACTAATACCCGCCACAATATATAATATAGTGCTTTGCTCAGGGAAATAATGAAACAATACAAGATTTAATGCCAGCAATAAGATAATCAAAACTGATAGAAATCCCTGACCTTCTTTATGTATAGTCATTAATTCTTAATTTTTTAAAATCCTCCCCTGTGAGTGTATGCTTTAGCGATTTTGTCAATGGCAACCATATAAGCAGCTATTCTTAAGGATACGTCATACCTTTGAGAAACATCATATACATAATTAAACGAGCTTTTCATTATCCGGTCTGACCTTCGATTAACCCTTTCTTTGGTCCACTTATATCCAAGCCGGTTCTGAACCCATTCAAAATATGAAACAGTTACTCCACCAGCATTTGCCAGAATATCCGGAACCACCATCAACCTATTGCTATCTATTATTTTATCTGCCTTAGCTGAGGTTGGGCCATTGGCTCCTTCAACAATTAATTTCGCTTTAATATCTTTTGCATTTTCTACGGTTATCACATCCTCCAATGCTGCCGGAATCAATACATCAGTATCTAGAATTAGTATTTCTTCACCTGATATTTTATCAGCTTCAGAAAAGCCATCCAGTATACCTTCATTTTGTTCCCTATATTTCATTGCTTTATCTATATCAATACCACCCTCATTCACATAACCTCCTGATATATCAGAGATAGCGATAATTTTTGCTCCTCTTTCTTCCATCAACAAAGCTGCATGGGACCCAACATTACCAAATCCCTGAACGCTACACCTGCACTGGTAGGGATTGATCTTTAATTTCTCCATTGCTGATAAAGCAGTTACCATCACACCTCGTCCGGTAGCAGCCAAACGACCAAGAGAACCTCCTAAGATCAAAGGCTTTCCAGTAACCACTCCACTGATTGTAACACCTTGATGCCTTGAGTACTGGTCCATCATCCATGCCATCTCTCTTTGTCCAGTACCCATATCAGGGGCAGGAATATCCCGATCCTGCCCTATCACGTTCATCATTGCAGTTGTGTATGCCCGTGTTAAGCGTTCAATTTCACCGGAAGACATTTCCCTCGGATTACATTTGATACCTCCTTTAGCTCCACCAAAGGGGATATCCACTACTGCACATTTCCATGTCATCCAGGCCGCAAGAGCTTTTACTTCGTCCAGGGTAACGTTCATATCATAACGAAGACCTCCTTTTGAAGGTCCCATAATATTTGAGTGGATTACTCTGTATCCTTCAAAGACACGAACAGATCCATCATCCATTGTTATGGGAATGTTGACGATTACTTGTTTGTCGGGAGATTTTAGTACATTATAAATCTCATCGTTCAAACCCAGTTTTTGAGCAGCTTTACTAAAACGAAACATCATGGATTCAAAAGGATTTTCTTTATCCTTTATGGGAGCGGGTTCAATATAGGACATATCAAAATTATATTTACATTGCCTGATTTGAGCCTAAAATTACGGAATTGAGAAAAATAAATAAGTTTTTTTACGAACTTTATTTCTTAGAAAATAAAAACTTTCAAAATAAATACGATAAATGGAATTGAAATCAATAAACCATCAAATCTATCCAGAAACCCACCGTGTCCTGGAAGGCTTGACCCTGAGTCTTTTATTTCAATACTTCTCTTGAAAAGAGACTCAACAAGGTCACCATAAGTACCTGTAACTACTATAATAACAGAAATCAAATACCATTGGGCAACTGTCATAATATGAAAATAATGACTTAATATAGTGGCTATTATGATTGCCAGAATAAAACTTCCTACCATTCCTTCCCATGACTTTTTGGGAGATACTCTCTCAAAAAGCTTTGTTCGGCCAAACTTAACGCCAGCAAAATAACCCCCTGTATCTGATGCCCATAATAAAAGGAGTAATCCAATAACGAGCTGATATGTATAGGTACCACTGGAATAAACAATGATATTCAATAAGGCAAAAGGAAGTCCTACATATAATATTCCCAGAAAGGTGTAAGCTATATTCGTAAAGGGCTTTCGTTCTTTTTTATAAAGTTTAACAAGAAATATAATAGCAAGTGAAGGGAAAATAAAAAAATAAAACTTGCTGTCAATTAATTCCTTTTCAATAAGAAATGAAATTACATATATTAACAAGGCATTAAAAGTTCCGATATATTTTAAAGGCAGAACACCTTCAAGTCCTACGAGTTTATAAAATTCAAAAATCGAAAGGCAGCAAATTAACATAAAAACCATAAAATAGGTCCATTCACTAAATACCGTTGCAGCAATTATAATGATTGCTCCAAAAAGGCCGGTAATAATCCTCTGGGTTAGATTATTGTATCTATTTAAAGTCAATTTCATTTTCAATTATTTTAATGGCCTTTAGTACTTCATCAGGAGAAACATTCACCTCAAAGTACCCGATTTTGTAATTACTGTCTTGTTTATCAATCAAAATGGGGCTAAGTCCACGATCAAAAAGTATGGCTTTTACTATCTCAGCTTTATATAATTGTGATGTCTTATATACGGCCTGCCATTTACTCATGTGTATCCTGTTTAAGATTATAATGCCTCCAGAAAGAATACAACATATACAACGTGATCATAGTAAAAATCAAAATAACATTTGCCGGATAAGATTCCTCCGATTCAATATCTAATGAGATTCTTCCAGTCTGATACAAATATATCATAATTAAAGTCAATCCATTGTTTATTAGATGGGCAAGGATTGGATACCATAAACTTCGTGACCAATAGTATAGATAACCAAAAAGAATCCCCAATAATAAACGAGGTATGAATCCATAAAACTGTAAATGAAAACCACTAAACAATATTGATGAAACTATAATTGCCAGGTGCGCATTTTTAAAATAGACCTCCAACTTATTTTGCAGAATCCCTCTGAATATCAATTCTTCGCCTATGGCTGGTATGATCGCAATCACCACAAATCCCAGAATAAACCGACCTAAAGAGTCGAATTCCGTAATAAAATCGGTGACCAGCTTCAATTCATCTTCTTTTAGTCTGGCCCAACTCTCAAATCCTTTCATAAAATCAGGGAATGAAATATTCATATTCCATTCAATTAATACGGTATTAGCAAACATAAAAGAAACTACAATTACGACGGTCAGAATCAGTGTCCACACTTTCACATTTTTAAAACTGAATAACTCATACCACTTGAATTTCTCAATGAGCATAACATAAACTATACCTGCAACAACAAATCCACCTAAAGCTCCAATGCCCTGAATAAGCATTATAGGCAACCATTTATTATCAGTAAAAGGCAATGAAACCAGCTCAGGTAGTTCATTCAGGGTGAGATCTGTAAAAATTATCGAAAAAAGAAGTCCCAGAAATTGACCGATAAATAAGCCAGCTATAAATATAAGAAGCATAAAAAGGAGGGAATACCAGGGGGTAGGAGATTCGTTTTGAAATATGTTATAGTTAGTATTATTCATATTTGGTGTAAATTTACATTCTAAAATAAGAAGTTTTTTGGTAAGAATCGGTAACATAACACTTAATGAATTCCCTTTGCTCCTTGCACCTATGGAGGATGTAAGTGACCCACCTTTTAGAGCCCTTTGTAAGGAACATGGTGCAGATCTCATGTTTACAGAATTTATTTCTTCGGAAGGTTTGATCAGGGATGCACATAAAAGCAGGCAAAAACTTGACATCTATGATTATGAGCGACCGATAGGGATCCAGATCTTTGGAGATAAAATAGAATCCATGAGATCTGCGGCTGAAATAGCTGAAGCTGCAAATCCGGAAATCCTGGATATAAATTATGGATGCCCGGTAAAAAAAGTAGCCTGCAAAGGTGCAGGAGCCGGTATTTTATTGGACCTCCCTAAGATGCAGAGGATGACTGCGGAGATAGTAAAGCGGGTTAATATTCCGGTAACTGTAAAAACCAGGTTAGGATGGGATGATCAATCTATCAAAATCGTAGAGGTCGCTAAAAGACTCCAGGATGTTGGCATTCAAGGGCTTACTATACATGGACGTACTCGGAAACAAATGTATAAAGGGCATGCAAACTGGGACTATATTGCTGAAGTAAAGAATTGCAACGACATAGTTATCCCAATATTCGGAAACGGAGACATCGATTCCCCTGAAAAAGCACTAGAATACAAAAACAGATATGGGGTAGATGGCATCATGATAGGGCGAGCATCAATAGGTAATCCCTGGATTTTCAATGAGATCAAATATTACTTGAATACCGGAAACAAGAAACCAGCTCCTGATTTAGAAAGTAAACTTGATGCCGTAAAGCAACATTTATCATTTTCAATAAAATGGAAGGGTGAAAGACTGGGCATCAATGAAATGAAAAGACATTATACAAATTATTTCAGAGGAATTGCAAATTTTAAACCTTTTAGAAATCGTCTTGTAAAATCTGATTCCACTGATGAAGTATTATCTATACTGGAAGAAGTCAAATTGAATTTTAAGGAAAAGCATGCATACGTCTGATGACAAAACTGATCCTTCCAGCTCCAATTTTTCAGCCTGGCTTCTTTTAATAGTATTATCCCTGATTTGGGGAAGTTCCTTCATCTTGATAAAAAAGGGATTATTGGCCTTTCAACCGGGAGAAGTAGCAGGACTTCGGATATTATCGGCTTCATTATTTCTTCTTCCCATTGCTTTACGAAATCTAAAAAAGGTAAAAACAAGGAAGCATTGGATATTTCTATTTACCAGCGGTTTTCTTGGGAGTTTTATACCTGCTTTTCTGTTTCCACTTGCACAAACTAAAATTGATAGTTCCATAGCAGGTGTACTAAATGCGCTGACTCCTTTTTTTACTATCGTCATAGGAGCCATCCTTTTCAATGCTCGCTTTACCAGGCGTGTTTCGATGGGTATACTTATTGGGTTTATTGGATCCGTAATATTAATGACGGCAGGAGCTGGCGGTGGATTTCAAACCATCAATTTTTATGCCTTATACATTGTTCTTGCTACGATACTCTATGGTATAAATGTTAACATTTTAAAATACTACCTGGGGGATATTAGACCTCTGCATATTACCAGTTTTGCATTGATGCTAATTTGCCCATTTTCAGTGGTTTACTTACTATTTTATACCGATGTTTTAACTACCATATCTGAAGATCCTAATTCTATACTCCCACTTTCATACATAGTCTTTCTTGGTGTGGTAGGTACCGCTATTAGCCTCATCCTCTTTAATAAATTGGTTAAAAAAACCAATATCGTTTTTTCTAGCTCTGTTACTTACCTTATCCCGATAGTTGCTGTTATTTGGGGTATATGGGATGGAGAATCTCTTACCTTGCAGCATTATACCGGAATGATTGGTATCATCCTTGGAGTTTTATTAGCCAATATGGGTAAAAGAAGGTGATTCAAAAAAAAAATTTAACATCTCCATTGTTTTTGAAACTTTTTAATCAACAATTGTCGTTACTAATATAACGGACTACTTAAATTATTTTGGAATATGTATTATGGAAACCTAATCTCAACTACCATTTCGCAAAATAAAATTGATGAAATAACAGCTGCCATAGAAAGAATCAATGATCAATTACCCAGTCTGATCACACTTACAAAGGAGGAATTTTCCTCCATGCCCAAGGTAAGTTATCAGAATATTGATTTTATTCATGAAGTACTGGAATTTGCTGACACTTATCCTGAAATGGTACCAGAACATATCAATGTGCAGGAGATCCGAAAAGACCTTGAATTGATAGAATCTATTTCAGCAATATTAAAACCAATGAAGAGATTGGTTAAAAAGTTGGAAGATAGTGCTTTATTGGCCGGAAGTGAAGCCTATGTGCCTTCTCTTGCGATCTATAATTCAGTGAAAACCTCCAGAGGCATGGATAGGTCCGGGCAATTATCTGCTCATTAGTACATGTAAAAAATGCTGCCTCTGGATAAACAGGCTATAAAAGATCAGATGGAAGGATGATGGAATTCTATGAATCCCTTGTTTTTTTAATCTGGTTTATTAAATATAAATCACTAAACTTTTCTATCTGGTTCTTATTTCCCAGTACGATTAAAATTGCATTTTGATTTATAATGGTATCTGGCCCAGGATTAAAAGAAAATCCCATTTCTCCTCTTTTAACACCTATTATAGAAACACCTGATTTCTTTCTGATATCAAGATCCCCGATAGTTTTATTATGAAATTTACTTTTAATGTCTATGAAGGTAATTTCTTCAAGATGCAAATCATGTGTTGTTACACCATTTAACAGATCAAGGTATTCAATTACGTAGGGTTTGGTAATGATTTGTGACATATGAAGCCCTCCCAGGACATCAGGTAATATCACATTATGAGCTCCTGCTCTAAATAATTTCTTCTCAGACCTCAGGTCTGAAGCTCGGGCGATAACATGAATATCAGGGTTCATCTCCCGGGCAGTTAAGGCTATAAATACATTATCCGAATCCCTCGGTAAGGTAAGTATAATATAGTCTGCATGCTCAATTCTGGCCAGTTTCAATACTTCATCATCTGTTGCATCTCCAGGAATAAGATGAATGGTTCCGTCATCTGGTATACTATCTATAATGCTTTCATCACTTTCAATTACAATAAAATCCTTTCCATTAAGATGAAGCTCTTCACAAGCTTTGGACCCATTTCGTCCATACCCGCATACAATTACATGGTTTTTCATTTTACTAACCTTTCTGTCAATAATAAATTTACGAAAAATATTTCGCAAGCCCCCTTCAAACAAATAACTGGTTATCACTGAAATTACAAAAGCAAAAATGACCAGATTGAGGATAATGTATAAACTTACAAAAATCTTTCCGGCTGGTTCAAGAGGATCAAGTGTTGCATATCCAACAGTAGAAATAGTAATAACAGCCATAAATATGGAATCCACCCAGGTGTATTTTTCAATAATATGGAATCCTACTGACCCTAATGTAATGCTGAGCAGCATCAGTAATATTGCTAATATTAATTTCCTTATTCCTGCCGGCATTTAAATTTTTACTTTCTTTTTGATTGAATTCGCTACATAATTTATATATATAAATGAAGTTATTCAAAACGTAGTTCATATATATTTCTCGAACGAATTAAAATACTAAATTCGATCAAAAATACTTGAAACTACCAGAAAGAAAGGATAGACAAATAAATAATTTCACTTAAAGGGTAAATTATTTAAGAATCCATCATATACATTTTATTACTCTCCCAATAAAATTGAAATTTAATTTTGAACAATATTTGGGTAATTTCGTTTTTAATAATACCTTAAAACCTAATTACCAAATGAAACTTTCTACATCTGATACAGGATATAATGTAATCTTAGTGGGTAACAATCCTCAGGAACTTTCAGGAATGGAACATAATATTACTTCATATCATAAAACTCACTTTATTGCTGAAGTTAGCTTTGACCTTAAAGATAGTGCTAACAGGATTTTCAAGTCAAAACCAAATTTCATATTGCTGGATGATTGTTACCCGGTTATACAATTGAAAAAGTTTATTAAAAGGTTAAGGAATAACCAGGACACTTATGATATACCTATCGCCCTTTTAAAGAGCTCGAACAAATCACATATTCTCGTGGATGGAATTCAGGATTTTATATTAAAAGAAAACTTTTCTCCTGAAAGACTGTTATCTGCTATTAAGAATTCACGACGGATACGCAGGACACAAATAATTTTATACAAAACATTTAAAAAAAGCAGGAAACAGTTTCAGTTCATTAAATCATCTGTCTTGGGAGAGATGAAAAAATAATCTGAGTTATATTTATAAGACAATTTCCCACTTTATTCTTCTCAACTACACACCTTGCAAAATACTCTTCGTGTAAGGCATTATAAATGAAATATTTCTAAATATTAGCCATAAATATTACAGAAAATAAAAAATTTAGCAAATAACTGCTTCATTTTGCGAATTATCTTTTTATAAAAATTCTTATTAAGTAATTTCGTGCGCTAATTCAAAATAACTTATTAAACAGAAGAAAACTAAATAATCATTTTATATACTATGGCATTACCTAAGCAATTTCAACATCCATATGAGTTTGATCCAAAGTATTCCAAGAGTGTTGCTTATTTCTCTATGGAATTCGCTGTTCATCAAGCTTTAAAAACTTATTCAGGAGGACTGGGATTTCTGGCTGGCTCTCATATGAGAAGCGCTTATGATCTTAAACAGAATGTGATCGGAATCAGTATTCTATGGAAGTATGGCTATTATGATCAGACAAGAAAAGGAGATCAATCAATGGATGTATTATTCCAGGAAAAATTTTATAGTTTCCTTGAAGATACCAAAATTAAATTTTCTATTGATATCAATAATCACAAGGTTTACGTAAAAGTACTTTATCTGGATCCTAAGATATTTGGAACCGTACCTTTATTCTTTTTATCAACAGATCTGCCAGAAAATGATTATTTGGCTCAATCAACTACGCATAAATTGTATGATTCAGATCCAGCTGCCAAAATTGCACAGACAATTCTGTTGGGTGTAGGAGGAGCAAAACTATTGGACGAACTCAAAGCTGATGTAGAGATTTATCATTTGAATGAGGCACATGCCTTATCGGCTGCTTTTTATCTGTATAAAAAATATAATAGTATTGAGGAAGTTAAAGAAAAAGTAGTTTTAACCACACATACACCTGAAGAAGCAGGTAACGAAAAGCATGATATCAGGCTGTTGGATAAAATGGGATTCTTTTGTGGTATTTCTCTGGAAGACGTTCGAAAAATTACAGGATTAGAAAATGATGAATTTAATCATACATTGGTTGCATTAAGGATGTCTAAAATTGCCAATGGTGTTTCTCGAATGCATGGTGAGGTTGCCAATAAAATGTGGGGCAAACATAAAGATATCTGTAAAATTATTTCTATTACCAATGCACAGAATAAAAGGTATTGGGCAGATAAAACACTTTACAGTGCAGCTGAAAGTGAAGATATGGGCCTTCTGGGGAAAAAGAAATCCCAGATGAAAAAAGAATTATTCAATACTGTTGTTGATCAAACAGGGCAGTTATTTGATCCTAACGTTCTCACAATAGTTTGGGCAAGAAGGTTTGCAGCCTATAAAAGGGCTGATTTGATCACACTGGATACGGAAAGATTTGACAAACTAATAACAGACAAAAAACGTCCCATCCAGATTATATGGGCAGGGAAACCCTATCCGATGGATTATAATGCTATCAGTACTTTCAATCAACTTGTCCACTTGAGTAAAAAATATGCCAATATCGCAGTGCTTGTTGGCTATGAACTTAAACTATCCCGGCTACTTAAAAATGGTGCTGATATATGGCTGAATAATCCAAGGATCCCAAGGGAAGCCTCAGGGACCAGTGGAATGACTGCTGCGATGACGGGAGCTGTTAATTTAAGTACTCTGGACGGTTGGATTCCAGAATTTGCGAAACATGGTGTAAATGCCTATGTGGTCCCCCCTGTTGACCAGTCACTTCCTATTCACCAACAGGATATGATTGACATGCAAAATCTATTTGATATTCTTGAAAAGGAAATTCTACCTACCTATTATGATGATCCTGAGAGATGGAAAAAAATATCCAGAAATAGCATGATGGATGTGATCCCCTATTTTGATGCAGACAGAATGGCGTATCAATACTATGAGAAAATTTATAATTATGAATAAAAAAGATGCCCGATGATTCGGGCTTTTTTTTTGCCTTTTTTTTGAGTTTTTTGGTTAGTGAATAGTCGGTTATCGTTAATTTTCTTAATTTGTATACAAGTATTTTATCAGTAGTAAGACAAGCCAAATAATAAAAGAAAATGCAGAAGCCAAAAATATTAATGCTGGGTTGGGAATTTCCTCCTGCAATCAGTGGAGGACTCGGAGTGGCTTGTTATGGTCTTTGCAAAGCACTTTCTAGAACATGTGATATCCATTTAATCTTACCTAGAGTAGATCCTGAAATTGTATTGCCGGGAGTTAATATAATTAACCTCAGCACACTTGAGATAAAGGAATATTTTACAAAAAAGGAATTGCTCTCTTTAACAAAAGTAATCAAAGAAGAAAAGGTCAACTTTAATATTAGTCCATACCCTTCTACTGCTGGAAAAATTATTTCAGAAAAAACGATTCAGGTGGAAAAGGAATTATCAATAGATATTCCTCAAATTAAAAAAGGTTTACAGGAAGATGATCTTTATGGACTGAATACTTATGAGAAGATCGTCTATTATTCTGATATTGTAATTAAGGTGGCTGAGCAAATTGAATTTGATGTGATTCATGCCCATGATTGGATAACCTTTCAGGCTGGTATTAAACTGAAAGAAAAATTTCAAAAGCCATTTATAATTCACATTCACTCTTTGAATTATGATCGTCTCGGACCAGAGGAAAAGGGGAAGGTTTATGAAATTGAAAGGAACGCTATGCGATTGGCAGACCGCATCATTGCTGTCAGTAATTATACCGCTTCAATTATTGTTGATCATTATAAGATTAAAAGAAATAAAATTGTGGTGGTTCATAACGGTATTGATCCGGTTAAGCCATTTAAAACAGGCAAGAATTTTCCAGAAAAACTGGTATTGTTTATGGGGAGGATCACTCTGCAAAAAGGGCCTGAATATTTCCTGGAGACAGCATATAAGGTTCTGCAAAAATATTCGAATGTGAGATTTGCGATAGCTGGCACAGGTGATAAACTTAAGCAAATGCTTGAAGATGGCAATTTCAGCGAAGTTGGGAATAAGCTGCATTTCACTGGATTTCTGGAAAGACCGGAAGTACATTCATTGCTTTCTATGACCGATGTATATTGTATGCCTTCGTTGTCAGAACCTTTTGGTCTTACAGCTGTAGAAGCAGTTCAATTCGGGATACCAGTTGTAATCACCAATCGATCAGGTGCAGCAGAAGTATTATCCAGTGCCCTAACTGCTGATTTCTGGGATACGGAAAAAATGTCTGAAATGATCGTCAAATTACTAACAAATGAAAATTATTATGATTCTGTAGTACGACGAGGCCAGAAAGATCTAAAAAAAATAACCTGGAGTAAGAGTGCTCAGCAGGTGGTCTCACTATACAGAGAATTATAATTTTTTCTTCTCAGAATTGACAAATGATTCGATTTCTGAAAAGCATATCTGCTGCTTTATTCTCATCCGTACTCATTAGTTTGGTATATCCAACTATATCGGCAAACCTAATAGCTGCTAATCAGCGATCTTCAAGAGTAGTGAAAAATTAACGGTATTAATTAACTTTCTTCCTATCGTCCAGATCTTTAATTATATATATAAAAAAATTAAAACTCTATCCCAATCTCTGCTACTCCACCTTTTTAAGTACCATTGTTGTTCGGTTCGGTATATAGATTCGAATTACATTCTGCTCTCCTACCTTGTGAACCGGATATGCAATGGATGTATCCACCCGATCAAAACCTCCATATTTTGGTTCATCGCTGCATAATATCACCTTGTACTCACCTGTATCATGCGCGGCAAATTGATAATCAGGTATGGAATTAGAAGGATGGAAATTAAATATAAAGATCAGGTTATTACGCTCAAAAATAAGGGTTTTGTTGCCGTCATCCATATTGATTTGCTGGGCTGGTAAGGATTGCAATATTTGGTAATCTTTGATCAGATGGATCATATCGTGATCAAACTGGTTTAAAAATTTATATTTCAATAAATCATTATCTACCAGTGACCACTGCCTTCGGCAATACTTATAACTCCAGTCGTTACCTTCCCTTGGAAAATCAATCCATTCAGGATGCCCAAACTCATTGCCAATAAAGTTCAAATACCCCTCACCTCCTAATGAAATGGTAAAGAACCGGATCATCTTATGCAGTGCAATACCCCTGTCAATGATCAGGTTCTCATCAGTGACTTGCATATGAAAATACATTTCTTTATCCATCAACCTGAAAGCTACTGTCTTATCTCCTACAATAGCCTGGTCATGGGATTCAGCATAGGCAATGGTTCGTTCTTTCCATCGGCGGTTCATCATAGTTTGCCATAATTCATTGATGTCCCAATCATCATCCCGCTTTTCTTTCAGATATTTAATCCAGAAATCCGGGATGCCCATTCCCAACCTGAAGTCAAAACCGATACCCCCATCAAGCTGTGTCCTGCACAACCCGGGCATACCACTCATGTCTTCAGCTATAGTGATGCTGTTTTTCTTTAATTTATGTGTGATATGGTTAGCCAATTGCAGGTATACCAATGCATCCCAATCCACTCCATCAACAAAATACTTATCATAGTGGTCGAAACTGGTAAAATCACCATGGTGAAAATACATCATAGAGGTGATGCCATCGAATCGAAAACCATCAATATGGAACTCGTTTATCCAATAGGATAAATTCGATAATAAAAATTGCTGGACCTCACGTTTACCGTAGTTGAAGAGCTTGGAATCCCAGGTACTGTGATAACCCCGCCCTCCCGGATGAAAATACTGATTACCTGAGCCATCAAATTCATTGATTCCTTCTCCTATATTTTTTACAGCATGGGAATGTACAATATCTATTATTATAGCAATTCCCATCTGATGAGCGGTATCCACCAGGTTTTTAAACTCTTCAGGAGTACCAAACCTGGATGAAGGTGCATAAAAATTAGATACATGATAGCCAAAGGAGCCATAATAAGGGTGCTCCTGAATGGCCATTAGCTGTAGGGTATTATATCCCAGATCTTTTATCCTGGGAAGGGTCTCATTAGTGAATTCCTCGTAAGAACCTATATCCTCTTTTTCCTGTGCCATCCCTATATGAACCTCATAAACCAGTGGTGCCTCATTAGCAGGACCCAGATTAAAGTCTTTATCGTTCCATTGATATGCTTTTTCGGGATGCCATACCTGTCCTGAGTAGTCGTGGGTTACCGGATCCTGAATGGCCCGGGTGATGCAGGCTGGGATTCGATCCCTGCTGAAATTATCAGAAACGACATGGACTTTTACTTTATCTCCATGATG
>Ga0316187_10000303_pt1 | contig 37077 bp, 41 predicted proteins | sample CroRivburrow1_MG_FD_204927 | JGI IMG/M metagenome (GOLD analysis project Ga0316187, IMG submission 204927) | Coastal sediment microbial communities from Maine, United States - Cross River worm burrow 1 | ecosystem: Environmental > Aquatic > Marine > Coastal > Sediment | place: USA: Maine... | reverse complement strand
CCAACAACATTTAACCGAGCAACGCTTCAGCTCACTGGAGCTCGACCCGCGTTTGCTGAGTGCGCTGGACAAACATGAGTTCCATTTTTGCACTCCCATTCAGGCCCAGACCCTGCCAATGCTACTGTCTGGTAAAGATGTATCCGGGCAGGCACAGACCGGTACCGGCAAGACTCTGGCCTTCCTGCTGGCCTGTGCTCAGCGAATATTGCATTCAGACAAGCCGCAAACGGCTCCCGGGAAGCCACGGGTATTGATCATGGCGCCGACGCGGGAACTGGCGATACAAATACACAAGGATGCCGTAGCCCTGCTGGCCGAGATGCCGCTCAAACTCGCGATCTGCTACGGTGGCAAGGCCTATGAGCAGCAGAAACGCCAGTTCGATGAACCCGTCGATATCCTGATCGGTACTCCGGGTCGTATCATCGATTTCTTCAAACAGAATCTGTATAACCTCAAATCCATCGAAGCCATGGTGCTGGATGAGGCGGATCGCATGTTTGATATGGGATTTATCGCCGACGTACGCTACATGTTGCGGCGCCTGCCGCCACCCGACCAACGGCTCAATATGCTGTTTTCGGCAACCATGGCACAAAAAGTCATGGAGCTGGCCTACGAGCACATGAACGAGGCTCAACTGGTCAAAATCAACGCGGATTCACCCGCCGTCGATCGTATCGAGCAAAGCGTTTACCATCCGGCCAACCATGAAAAAATACCGCTGCTCCTCGGCCTGATTAAAACCTTGCAACCGCAACGTTGCATCATTTTCGCCAACACCAAGCATGCGACTATCCGCATCTGGGGCTTTCTGCAGGGCAATGGCCTGTCGGCGGCGATCATTTCCGGCGATATCCATCAAAACAAACGCGAATCGCTGTTGAAGCGATTTCACGATGGTGAATATTCGATCCTGGTCGCCACCGACGTCGCCTCACGCGGGCTGCATATTCCTGACGTCACCCACGTCTTCAACTACGATCTTCCCGAGCTCGGCGAAGATTACGTGCATCGCATCGGGCGCACTGCGCGCGCCGGCAAATCAGGCGCAGCAATCAGCTTCGCCTGCGAAGATTACGCGATGAACCTGATCGACATTGAAACCTATACTCGACGTTCCATTCCGACCATTTCCATCAGTAACGATTTATTGATAAAGCCCAAACCCCCGGTGAAAATGAAAGAAGGGCGGATCAAGCCCGCTGGCAAACCCGGGGGCGGTAATCGCTCGTCACGGCCCGGCAATGGGCCCGGAAACAACCGCGGATCGTCGCCTCGTCGCCATCACAGCGGTAAGAAAGCGGTATGAACGAACCACGAAATTTGCTACTACTCGGGGGGAGCGGGTTTATCGGCACGCACCTCGCATTTACGCTGGCCAATCGCGGCTGGCAAGTCAGCGTGCCCTGCCGACGACCGCACCGGCACCGCGAACTGCTGGTGCATCCCAATATCCGCTTGCTCGAAGCCAATATCACCGATCCAGCCGAGCTGAAATCGCTGTGCCAGGATCAACAGGCAGTCATAAATCTGGTCGGTATATTAAACGAGAGGCGTAAAGGGGATTTTCGTCGTTGCCACGTCGACTTCATCAAGGCGGTGGTCGAAGCCTGTAGCGCATGCGGTATCAGGCGCCTGCTGCACGTCAGCGCCCTGGGCGCAGACCAGGCATCGGGTAGCAGCCTGTATTTGCGCTCCAAGGGAGAAGGCGAAAACCTGCTGCACACCTTCGGCCAGCGTGGACTTAAAGTCACCAGCTTCCAGCCCTCGGTAGTATTCGGCAAGAACGACGAATTCATCAATCGCTTTGCCGGCATCCTGAGCTGGTACATCGGTTTTTTCCCGCTCGCCTGCGCCGATAGCAAGCTGGCGCCGGTTTACGTCGGTGACCTGGTCGCAAAAATAGCCGACAGCATCGATGACCGCGGCAGTTATGGGCGACGTTTCACGGTCTGTGGACCCGAAGTATTCACCCTGCGACAAATACTCGAACTGATTATCACCACTTTGCGGCTGCCGGTACGGATTATGCCGCTGGGCAAGGGAATGTCGCGCCTGCAGGCCGTTGTACTGCAGAACCTGCCGGGCAAGTTGTTTACCATGGATAATTACCGCTCACTGCAGACCGATAACATCTGCCCGGACGGCGGCAGCTGTGAAACCAGCCTGCGTCAATACCTCGAGGGTCTGGCGGCGATGTCTGGCAACAAACGTGACTACGACCGCTTCCGCAAGGATTACGTACAAGATAAAATCCCGGAGGCTCCTTCGTGAATTACTACCGTGTCGGCGGTTGCGTACGCGACCACCTACTCGGGCTAGCAGTAAACGATATCGACTGGGTTGTCACCGGCGCGACCCCAGCAAAAATGCTCGCCGCCGGCTACAAGCCCATCGGCCGCGATTTTCCAGTGTTTCTGCATCCCGATACCCACGAGGAATACGCGCTGGCGCGTAGCGAACGCAAATCAGGCCCCGGTTATCGTGGCTTTGAAATCAGCACAGACCCAACCATCACCATCGAACAGGACCTGTTGCGTCGTGATTTAACCATCAATGCCATAGCAGAAGATGAGCAGGGCAACGTCATCGATCCTTATGGCGGTCGCAAGGACATCGCAGCGCGCTGCCTGCGCCACGTCTCCGATGCTTTTGTGGAAGACCCGGTACGCGTGTTGCGCGTTGCCCGCTTCGCCGCTCGCTTCCATCACCTCGGCTTTAATATTGCCGACGAGACGCGCGAACTGATCCGTCAGATAGGCGAGTCTGGTGAGCTCGAAACACTGGTCGCCGAACGTGTCTGGTCGGAACTATCGCGTGCACTGGACGAAAACGACCCCGCCGTTTTTTTTACCAGCCTCAGGGATTGCAGCGTGCTGTCGCGCTTGTTTCCCGAGATTGACCTCCTCTTCGGGGTGCCGCAAAACGCGAAATACCACCCTGAAATTGATACCGGCGTACACGTGATGATGGCCTTGCAGGCGAGCGCTGCGCTCGAACATGACAACGAAACCCGTTTTGCCGTGCTGATGCACGATCTCGGCAAGGCCAGCACGCCTGTCGACGTTCTCCCCAGTCACCACGGCCACGAGGCCCGCGGCATGAAACCGGTCAAGGCTTTTTGCAAGCGCTGGCGAGTTCCACGCGCACACACTGAGCTTGCCCTGATCACCACCGAATTGCATTTGCTGGCGCATCGCTGTTATGAATTGAAAGCATCCACCCTGTTGAAACTGTTTACCCGCGCGGACAGCCTGCGCAAACCCCAGCGTTTCGCGAAAATGCTGGAAGCCTGTCGCGCCGACGTTCGCGGGCGTGGCGGTTGCCAGAACGATAGCTATCCGCAGGCTGCCTACCTCACCGATTTGAGCATCAAGCTGGCGCAGATGGACATCAGCGAGATCCGGCAACGCGAACTCAGTGGCCCGGCCATGGGCGCCGCGATCCGCGAGGCGCGGTTGCAGTTGATCGAGCGTGAAAAGCGTTCAGCGCCGTAAGCTTGATACCAGCATCGCATCGACGTAGCGCAATAGCCGTCGTAGCGGCGTAAAATAGAGCGTGGCCCCAGCAAAGCAGCCCAGGCTATTGGCGATTACATCACCCCATTCGGCATACCGATAACCGGTTTGCCCCTGCAGCCATTCAATGATCATGCCATAGGCGATAAGCCCCACAACGATCCAGCAGAGCAAGATACGATTATCCGCCAACAGGCCAAACCAGCCAGCCAGCAGAAAGTAGGTCAGCAGATGCGATACCTTGTCATTGACGCCGATGTCGGGTAACGGTATTAGCGAAACAATAGCCACCGTCACCAGCATCCCGGCACCGATTGCAGACCAAAGCCAGATTAGCTGTAACTGCTGCATCGAATCGTGAGCCCGCATAGCTCACCGACTTCCTGTTGCGGGCACGGTAAATCGCTGAGCTATGCGGGCCAGGGGTTGCATCGTCATTCGGCGCAGCAATCAGTAGAGCAACAGCAAAATCAAAATGCCAAGCAACACCCGGTAAATCACATACGGCAACATGCCGGTGCGCTCGACCAGTCGCAAAAAGTAATGGATGCAAAGCCCGGCGCTTGCCGCCGACAACAGGATACCGAGCGCCAGTTCGCCCCAACCGATTGGATTGACTTCGGTGACCATGCGTACCGTCTGCAATACGCCACTGGCAAAGATTATCGGCATGGCCAGCAAAAATGAAAAGCGTGCCGCTGCCTTGCGCGTCAAACCCAGAAACAGGGCCATGGTGATCGTAATACCGGAGCGAGAAGTGCCTGGAATGAGTGATAACACCTGGCAGCAGCCGATCATCAACACGTCTTTCAGTGTCAGCTCGAATTCATCGCGCTGGCGGATTGCTTTGCGATCGACCACCCACAGCAAGATACCGAAAAATATCGAAGCGCTGGCAACGATCCAGGGGGCGCGCAGATTGCCTTCGATGCTGTGCTGAAACAGGAAGCCCACGGCAACTGCCGGCAAGGTACCAATGATGACCCACCAGGCCAGTAAACTGTCCTGGTTTGCCTCGCCACCGGCCAGTGAGGAGGCCCAGGCACAGAGCATACGCAGAACTTCGTGGCGAAAATAATAGAGGACCGCCAGCAGCGAACCAAAATGCACCGCAACATCAAATACCAGTCCGTGTTCGGGCCAGTTCAGTACCTGCGGCAGTAACACCAGGTGCGCCGAACTTGAAATCGGCAGAAATTCAGTCAATCCCTGTACGATGGCCAGGATTACAATTTGCAGGTTATCCATCGATTAGATCAGCCATAGGCGTAGCCGCGCTGCATAGCGGGAATGTCGAGCGCAAGATTCTTCTGTAATGCCAACACTTTGAACTTTTCTCCCATTTCCTGTGGCAGGCTGAGCGTTGCCACCTGCTGCGATATCGCCAGTTGCGTCATAGGATCGCCATCTCCAGCGCATCGCTGCGCCTCGTCCAGCAAGCCGTTAGCCAATAGAAACTGCCCTTGCCCAATCAAACCGGCAATGTCGAAACCACTGGCTTCAGCGGCATCTGCGCAGGCGTCGAAGTCGACAAACGCGGTGATGTCCTGTAACCCGGGGTAAATAAACGGATCGCCGTGAACTCGGTGGCGCAGGTGACAGGTCAGCGTACCGCGCTGGCGCGCTGCGTGGTAATACTGCGACTGTTCATAACCATAGTCGATGATCAACACCACTGCACGCCGACAACTCTCGGCAAGGGACTTCAGCCAGGGCTGGTAGTTCAGGTTTAATTCGCTGTAGTAGTCTCGCGGTAATTCTCCGAGCCGCGATTCGATATGGCGCATAACGCCCACCGCTTCGCTCTGCGCGAGTGCCTGCCATGCAAAGCCCTGCCCACGGTAAGTCACACCAAGCTCCTGCCAGTCGTCCTGCTTGTGCAGAATATGCACCGGCATCGCATCGAGCACTTCGTTGGCCAGTACAATACCATCAAAGTCCCGAGGCAATCTTTCCAGCCATTCAATTTTGTGAAACAGTTCCGCCGAAAGTCGTTCCATGAGGTATTGCTGCTGGCGTTGGCGGAGATCCGCACTCAGATCGAGAATTTGATAACGCGCAAGCGTGGGCAGAAATTCAAGAATCTGTGCGCACAGCTTACCGCTGCCGGCACCAAACTCCAGAACCTCGGCAGCACAACCCTGGGCGATCAGCGCATCGGCCTGGCGCGCCAGGCAATAACCGAACAACGATGATATTTCCGGTGCGGTGACGAAGTCCCCCGCCGCCCCGAACTTTGGCAGGGAAGCCGCATAATAGCCAAGCCCGGGTTGGTAGAGCGCCATCTGCATGTACTCGTCGAAACCGATCACACCGCCACGTTGCTCGATGCGCTCGATAATCGCACTCACCAGGCGCATGCTGTGCTCGATAGCCGCGTCATCCGGGACCGGCATTTGGATACCCTGGGGACTATCAGCAGAGATCATAAGGAGTAAAACCCGGTGACTGGTTGCTGCGGGTGAGCCACTATCTCGACTCTGACCGAGCTAAAGTCATGCAGGGTATGGCACAACGCTGCCGCAGCAGCAGCCTGGAGAGAAATACGGGCTAGTGTCTGCATGCGAGGATGATATGATGGCATTTTGTCACTGTCGCTTGCTTGATGTCGTTAACTGAAAAATCCGCATTGGTCACAGGCTCGGCCAATCGCCTGGGTGCGCAGATCGCCCGCACTCTACATCAAAACGGTGCAAATCTCATTATCCATTACCGCCGCTCGGCGGCGCCGGCGCTGGCGCTGGCCAATGAACTCAACCAGCTGCGCGCCGAATCGGCGCTGGCTATAGCGGCCGACCTGGCAACGGATACGGGAATCGACAATCTCGCCGAACAGGCCTGCAACGCTTTTGGCGGATTGCATATTCTGGTTAATAATGCCTCCAGCTTCTACCCGACCCGTTTCGGTGAAATTGATCGGCAAGCCTGGGACGACCTGATCGCAAGTAACTACCGGGCGCCACTTTTCCTGGCGCAGGCGTGCTACAGGTCGCTGCGCCAAAACCGTGGTTGTATCATCAACATGCTCGATATTTATGCCTCCCGACCGCTCAAGCACCACAGCGTATACTGCAGCGCCAAAGCCGCCAGCCGCATGCTGGTCGAATCGCTGGCGCTGGAACTGGCGCCCGAGGTCCGCGTCAACGGCATAGCACCGGGGGCGATACTATGGCCTGAAAAAGCAGGCCGTGACCAGGTTGACACTGCGCAGCAGCAAGCTCTGCTGCAACAAATACCATTACAGGTTCTGGGTGGCGCACAGGTGATCGCCGACACCGCGTTATTCCTCGCCAGCAACGACTACATCACCGGCGAAGTGATTCGCGTCGACGGTGGGCGGTTGTTGAACTGAGGCATGCTGGAGCGATCGATGTTAAAAGAGATGCATGGTCATGAATAAATTCTGGAGCGATATTGTTGGCCAGCTCGAGCCCTATGTACCGGGCGAGCAACCGCAGGATCAGCAATACATCAAACTCAATACCAACGAAAGCCCCTACCCACCCTCGCCCACCGTGGCCGAGGCGCTGGCCGCTTTCGATTGCGAAAGTCTGCGCCGCTATCCCGACCCGGAAAGCAACCGCCTGGTCAGTGCCCTGGCCGAATATCACGGATTGTCATCAAATCAGGTGTTTGTCGGCAACGGTTCCGATGAAGTGCTGGCGCATGCTTTCCAGGCGCTGCTGCAGAAACCGCTAGCGATTCTGTTCCCCGACATCAGCTACAGCTTTTACCCGGTCTATTGCAGTCTTTACCGAATCGCATTTGAAACCGTCGCCCTGGATCCGAAATTTCGTATCGATATAAACGACTATCAGGCCGGCAATGGGGGCATCGTTATCCCCAACCCGAACGCCCCCACCGGCATCGCACTGGAACTCGATGCAATCCGGCGGTTACTCCAGCGCAATCACGAGTCGGTGGTCATCATCGACGAAGCCTACGTCGATTTCGGCACCCAATCCGCGCTCTCGCTGATTGCCGATCACGATAACCTGCTGGTGGTGCAGACCTTCTCGAAGTCGCGCAGCCTCGCCGGGTTACGGCTTGGTGCCGCCTTCGGCCACCCGGCCTTGATCGAAGCATTGCAACGGGTCAAAAACTCGTTCAATTCTTACCCGATCGACGCTCTGGCCAGTGTCGTCGCGATTGCCTCGCTAGCCGACGACACCTACTTCCAGCAATGCCGCCAACAAATCATCGCCAGCCGCCAGCGCCTTGGTACAGAGCTCGCCAACCTCGGTTTCGAAGTCTTCCCGTCGAGCAGTAACTTCGTTTTCCTGCGTCATGCCGATCGATCCGCCGAGTCGATTTACCTCGACCTGAAACAGGCGGGTATCCTGGTGCGCTACTTCAACAAGCCGCGCATCGACAACTGCCTGCGCATTACCATCGGCAGCGATGCCGAATGCGATAGCCTGCTCGCCATCCTGAAAAATATCCTCGGCTGAAATGCCGACGCCCGACGCCGGGTTTCGTTACAATTCCAGCGGAAACAATTCAAGCCGTGGTGCATCGGCTGCCATGGCCTGCCACAAAGCAGCAAAAGTCTGACCGGTTTCGGGATGTAGCCGTTGCGGTGCGATGTCCTGCAGCGGTTTCAGGACAAAGGCATTGACCAGAATCTCCGGTCGCGGGATGTGAATACCGGGAACGTCGAGAATATGATCGTCGTATAGCAGGATATCGAGATCGATCGAGCGGCTGGCAAATTTCGGCAAGCTTCGATCCCGGCCTAGCTGGTTTTCGATGTCGCGGAACGCCCTCCCCACTTCCTCGACCTCAAGCGGACTGTCAAAAGCGGCGACCAGGTTGAGGAAGTTGCTGCCGTCAAAGCCAACAGCGGCCGAATCATATACCGGTGACATCTCGATATCACCGAAGTGAAGCCGCAACAGAGCTACCGCCTGGCGTAAGCGGTTTTCTCGATCCACGTTACTGCCCAGGCTTACGTATATGCGCGCCATCACTCGCTCCGCTTACCGCGTTCGATAATGACCCCGACAGATTTCGAACCGCGCACCGCGCCCGGCTTGCGCAGAGTCAACTTTACCCAGGGCACCTCAAATTCTTCAAGGATGATGCTGCAAATCTTCTCGGCGAGCGCCTCGACCAGCTCAAATTCGCTCTCTTCGACAAAATCGATCAGGCGCTTGGCAACCGTTTTATAGCTGAGCGCATCATCGATATTGTCGCTTTTGGCGGCCTTGCCGATATCGGTCGCCATTTCCAGATCAAGGCTGATGGTTTGCCTGATCTTGCGTTCCCAGTCATAAATACCGATCACGGTTTCAATTTGCAGGTCATGAATAAACACTATGTCCATCTGTGGTACTTTCCGGGTTGGATTAGCAGCCTGCAATCTTAGCCTGCATATTGTATGAAGGGAACGAAATTACGCCGGGCAAGTTGCCCCTGGCCCAGCGCGCTGCATCGACGCGGTTGCCTGATCGCTGGCGCAGGATTCGGCTGGCAAAATCTATGAAACCATTGATATCAATGGTTTTTCCACATAATTTGTGCCCACTTCGTGCAATATGCGGGCTAACCCTCGAGGGTAATATCAAATCGTTGAAAACGGTTGGTATTTTGCACTGAAGCAGCTTGAATCCGACAGGGGCTTCTGATAGAGTTCGCGCCCTTAAAGTATTCCAGCCATTTTAACGGAGTTCCATCATGTCCCGTGTTTGCCAAGTAACAGGTAAAAAACCTGTTAGCGGAAATAACGTGTCGCACGCTAACAACCGCACGCGTCGTCGTTTTCTGCCCAACCTGCACACACACAAGTTCTGGGTTGAATCCGAGAATCGCTGGGTAAAGCTGCGCCTGTCTGTCAAGGGCATGCGCATCATCGACAAGAACGGCATCGATACGGTTATCGCCGACATGCGTAAGCGCGGCATCAAGTGCTAGGAGCAGCATCATGAGAGATTTGATAAAACTGGTATCCACCGCAGGCACCGGTCACTACTACACCACCGACAAGAACAAGAAAAATACCCCGGACAAGATGGTATTCAAGAAATACGATCCCGTGGTACGCAAGCACGTCGAGTACAAGGAAGCCAAGATCAAGTAATCACAGCCTTGGTGTTTTGCTAGAAACCGGCGACAGCCGGTTTTTTTGTGTCCGTTCCGCAGCCTTTTGTAAGCGCCCGTAAATCCCGCGAGTAAGGCTGCCATATCGCATCCAGTAAGGTATCATTAGCGCCTTTCCAATCCCCAGAGATCTCATGCCCGAGGCACTCATCCAGGTCGAAAACCTGTCTCGTTACTACCAGAATCATCGCGCCGTCAATCGGCTGAGCTTCACGCTCTGCGCCGGTGAAGTGCTTGGTTTTCTGGGCCCTAATGGCGCCGGTAAATCAACCACTATGCAGGTGATCAGCGGTAACCTCGCGCCGAGCGAAGGTGAAGTAAAAATCGCCGGCCATGACATTATCGATGCCCCGCGCGAAGCCAAGCGTCACCTCGGGTACTTGCCGGAACATCCGCCTTTGTATCGTGACGCCAGCGTCGACGAATACCTCGGCTACTGCGCGCGCCTGCACTGCATTGCACGGCCAGCGGTGGCGACGGCGCTCGCCAAGGTAAAGGCGCAGTGCGGGCTCGAGGCAAGTGGCAGGCGTCTGATTGGCAATTTGTCCAAGGGATATCAGCAGCGTGTAGGCATTGCCCAGGCGATTATTCACGACCCACCGGTGGTCATTCTCGATGAACCCACCGTGGGGCTCGACCCCATCCAGATTCGTGAAATCCGTGAGCTGATCCGTTCACTCGGCAGCGAACGCAGCGTCATATTATCGACCCACATTCTTTCCGAAGTGCAGGCAACCTGCGATCGCGTGCAAATTATTCGTGCTGGTGAACTGATTTATAACGCCTCCACCGAATCGCTGAACCAGCGCCACGAAGTCTCGTTCAAAATCGCGCTGCGCAAAGCCGTAGACCTGGCCGAACTGTCCGCAATTGCAGACGTCGATCATGCCGAAGTGCTCGGGGACGGGCGCTTCCGGCTGATTTTCGCGCAGGATGCAACGCCCGATGCACTGGTGGCGAGCGCCGCGCAACTGCAATGGGGGCTCTATGAATTGATTCCTGAACAACAATCGCTGGAAGACCTGTTCATCGAACTGACCCAGGACGAAGAGGCCGGAAAAGCATGATCTGGATTATCGCCAGGCGCGAATTCGGCGCCATGTTTCTGGCACCGCTGGCCTGGGTCATTCTCGCCGTAATCCAGATTATCCTCGGTTACATGTTTTTGACCAACCTGGACAATTTCTTCCTGCTACAGCCGCAACTACTACAGCTGCAAAATACACCGGGCGTTACTGATATCGTAATCGCCCCATTGATGCAGGTCGCCGCTATCATATTGCTCATGGTGATGCCGTTGCTGACGATGCGCAGCATCGCCGAAGAAAAGCGCAACCGCAGCCTGACGCTACTGATTTCAGCACCGCTTGGCATGACCGAAATCGTGCTCGGCAAATTCTTCGGGCTGATGCTGTTTGTGCTGGTACTGGTCAGCATGCTGATGCTGATGCCCTTGTCGCTCTACCTCGGCACCACGCCCGATGGAGGTAAATTACTGTCCATCTTTCTCGGTATGCTGCTGTTGCTGGGTGCCTTCAGCGCGATCGGGCTTTATCTTTCAAGCCTCACCGAGAACCAGACCATCGCGGCCGTCGGCAGCTTCGGCATATTGCTGATGCTGTGGATTATCGACTGGCTCAGTGAGTCGGTCAGCAGCGGCCAGTCGCTACTGGCCTACCTGTCGTTGCTGCAACATCACGAGTCACTGCTGGAAGGTGTCTTTGACAGCAGCGATATTGCCTACTACCTGCTGCTGATCACTGCCTTTCTCGGTCTCACGATCCGTCAGCTCGATCGCGAGCGACTGCTGTGAAACTTAATTCGCGCGCTCGCCTGCAACTGCGCATTCAATCCAGTGTCTTCCTGCTGTTGTTCGTCGGCCTGCTGGCCCTGCTGGCCTGGCTTAGCCAGCGCTACCCGGTCACCATCGACATGAGCAGCAACCAGCGCAACAGCCTGTCGCAGGAGACGGTACGCCTGCTCGAACAGATCGAGACTCCGATCGACGTAACCCTGTTCATTGCACCAGCCAACGAACGTAAGCCGACACTCGAAAAGCTGTTCAAACGTTACCGACAGCTGCAACCCAACATCCATGTGCAAACCCTGAATCCGGATTTACACCCGGATCTGGTGCGCGCTCACGACATTCGCTACGACGGCGAAGTATTGCTCGAATACCTTGGCCGTAATGAAAAAATATCGCAGATCAGCGAAGCGAATGTCAGTAATGCAATCCAGCGATTATTACGCCAGGGCGAACGCTGGCTGGTGTTTCTGCAGGGGCATGGTGAGCGCAACCCTTACGGTGAGGCAAATCACGACTACAGCCTGTTTGCGACCCAGTTGGCGGGCAAGGGCTATACCATCGAAAACCTGACCCTGGCACAGATCAGCAGTATCCCCGATAACACCGATGTGCTGATCCTCGCCAGCCCGCGCGTAGCGCTACTGCCCGGTGAAATCCGCCTGTTGCAGGAATACATCGACACGGGTGGCAATTTCCTCTGGTTTGCCGACCCGGAACAGGCAGTGGATGGACTCGAACTGCTCGGCGAGAGCCTCGCGACAGGATTCGTACCCGGTGTTATTGTCGATCCGAATAGCCGGTTGATGGGACTGGATCGCATCGATTTTGCACTGATCGGCGAGTATCCCCGCCATCCCATCACCAGCAACCTCGGCAGCCTGTCGATCTTCCCGCAGGCCCAGGGAATCGAATTCTACGGCGATGCAAACTGGCAGCGACAAAACTTCCTGCAGTCAGATGAGCGCAGCTGGAATGAAACCGGCGAATTGCAGGCTGATGCCGTCAAGGGCGATAACGAGGATGAAATTTCCGGGCCCCTGACGATCGGCATGAGCCTGGCACGCAGCGCGAATGACAGCGAAGGGCAGCCAATGGAACAGCGCGTGATCATCGTCGGCGATGCCGACTTCCTGGCAAACAGCTATCTCGGCAATGGCAGTAACCTCGACATCGGTATCAACCTGGTAAACTGGCTCAGCCATGACGACCGGCTGATCTCCATCAGCCCACGGCCTGCACCGGATACCCGTCTCGAATTATCACCAACCGAGCAACTGGTGATCGCGATTTTCTTCCTGCTGGCACTGCCGCTGGGCCTGTTGATCAGCGGCCTGAGAATCTGGTTGCAACGGCGTAAGCGTTAATATCCGTGTTATCACAGCGCCTGATCATCAACCTCGTGCTCATCGCATTGATTGCCGGGCTGTCCTATGCCGGCTTCCATTTCGACCCTGGTTCCACTGCAGATAAAAGACTGACCATCAGCAAGCTCAGGCCTGATGACGTAGACAGTATCGAAATTCAGTCCGCAGATCTGCAACTGCGCTTACAGCGCAGCGCGCAGGGCTGGGACCTGGAATCACCGATAAACTGGCCTGCCCACGCTACCAATGTGGGTCGCCTGCTCAGCATCTTAAACTTCGAAACCAGCGTACTGGCCGATGCCGCCGACGTCGATCTGGCGCAGCTTGGCCTGCAACAACCGAAAGCCAGCATCCGCTTCAACGACAGCCTCCTGCAATTCGGCACCACCAACAATATTGGCGAGCGTCGCTACGTCATGCTCGATACCAGGCTTTACCTGCTACCCGATGTGCATCTCGCGTTTATCACCCAGGGACTCTCCGCCCTGGTCGATCGACGCTTATTGCCGCGGCGCGGCGAAATCGTCTCCTTGCGGCTACCTGATCTCGAGATCAGCCTGGATGAAGGCAATCTTTGGCATGCGAATCAGGCTATTGAATACTCACAATCCAGCCTGCTCCTGCTGGCGGAAAACTGGCAGAATTTGCAGGCAACTCGCATCGGTCAATTCGACCCTGAACTCATGCCCGGCCAGTCCATCGAGATCGAGCTTGCAGACGGCCAGGTCGTCGAGTTCCTGCTGTTGTCGGAGACTCCCGAAATCGTCATCGCACACCCGGGTATCGGCTTGCAGTATTACTTCCGCTCAGACTACCGCGACCAGTTAATTGCCTTGCGCAGCAATGAAAACGATAGCTAGCCAATACTACCGGGCACGCTCGGAATACGCTAACGAGAGGACCGGGTTGTCGCGTATGGTGCTGGCCCGCGCCCGCCGCCAGGCATAAACTGCTCCCATGCCGGAATTACCCGAAGTCGAAACCACTTGCCGTGGCATAGCTCCACATGTTTCTGGGCAACGCATTGAGCGGGTGTTACTGCGCGAGACGCGGCTGCGTTGGCCGGTAAGCCCTGAGGTCGCCGACCTTGCTGGAAGCAGCATAGTGGGTGTCACAAGGCGCGCCAAGTACCTGTTGATGGCGCTGGATCAGGGTAGCCTGATCTGGCACCTTGGTATGTCCGGCAGCATGCGCGTACTGCCGACCGGCTCACCCGCCGCCAGTCACGAGCATATCGAACTTCAGCTCGGCAACGGCCTGTCACTAAAATTCCGCGATCCGCGGCGTTTTGGCGCCCTGCTCTACTGCGCCGATGATCCGCTTCAACATCGCCTGTTGCAGCCACTCGGGCCCGAACCGTTCGCCGACGAATTCAATGCCGATTACCTGTACGGTCGCTGCCGCGGGCGCAGTGCCTCAATCAAAACCTTTATCATGAATAGCCACATCGTCGTCGGGGTGGGTAACATTTACGCCAGCGAAGCACTTTATATGGCCGGAATACGCCCGACCCGCGCAGCAGGCGGTATCAGTAAAGTGCGCATTGCCAGGCTGGTAGCTGCGATACGCGCCACACTGACGGCGGCGATTGCCAAGGGTGGCACTACCTTGCAGGATTTCACCCAGGCGGACGGCAAACCGGGGTATTTCCGCCACGCATTGCAGGTCTATGCCAACAAGGGCGACTGCCAGGCTTGTGGCACTGCCATACGCCACCTCGTTCAGGGGCAACGCTCAAGTTACTACTGTCCTGGTTGCCAGACCTGACGCCTGCCAAAATGCAACCACCCCTTGCCCACCAGCAGATTTCTGAACTGGGCGACGCTGGTTTCTCTCGAAGCGGATTTCGATTATTATCATCGGATCTTGCTCACCCGGTAGTTCGATGTCCATTCACGCGATTAACAACATTGTCGAAGCACGCTCGCAGGCGCGGGTTGACCTGGCCGCGGCGCTGCGCCTGGCGGTTTACCACGAACTCGAAGAAGGCATCGATAACCACTTCACCGTAACCGTTCCGGGTTGTGACGATCGCTATCTGGTCTTACCCTTCGGCCTGCACTGGTCGGAAGCGCGAGCCAGCGACATAATGGAATTCAATGAAGCGGGTGACACGCTCGAAGGCAATGGCATTGTCGAGCTCTCGGCGCAGTGTATCCATGCCCCGATTCACCGCATAACCGGTCGCCGGGTAGTCTTTCATACCCATCAGAACTGGGCGCTGGCGCTCAATATGCTGGAGGATAACCGTTTGATTCCGGCCTGTCAGACATCGGCATTTTTCGACGGCCGAATCGCCTATGACGATCACTACCTGGGAACTGCGGATACCCTCGAGGAAGGTGAGCGCCTCGCCGCCCTGATTGGCGACAAACAAGTCGTATTCATGCGCAACCACGGTGTGCTGGTCGCGGTCGACTCGGTCGCCAAGGGCTGTCGTATGCTGCACATGCTGGAGCGTGTGTGTCGGGCACAGCTGCGGGCGATGAGTAGCGGCCAGAAATTGTTACCAATTCCACAACAGGTCATCGACCAGGTGCAGACCCCGGATGAGCATGATCGTCACCGCGGGCGACGCGATGACCTGTATTTCGAGGCGATGAAACGTGTCCTCGATCGTGAAATGCCCGGCTACGCCGACTAGTTGCACGGCCCGGCATTCCCGAACCTGCAGCGAGCAGCCTGCCTGAAATTCTTGATCGGTAAAGCCGGCTTCACTACCATTACCACCCGCTCCCGAGGAGATAGCGCCATGTTGTTACCATTGCCGGTTCGCGTTCTTTGTATTGTGCTAACGCTGATGTTCGCAACGAGCGCAGGGGCGGTGCCGGGCGAAGGCACCAAAATAATGATTTCCGCACCATCCGACTACGCCGTCGATGCCGGCAAGGCTGCTTATGCAAATGGTGGCAACCTGATCGATGTCGCCGTCGCCGTAGGGCTCACCCTGGCGGTGACCAACCCCTCGAACGCATCCCTCGGTGGCGGTGGGTTTGCACTGCTCAGCATGGGTCAGGGCATCGACGTGCTCGATTTCAGGGAAGCAGCGCCGGCCGCCACTTCACCGGATTTCTATGTCCAGCGCGACCAGGGCGCATCCTGGAGCGGGGGTGCGGCGGTGGGCGTACCCGGTGTTGCGGCGGGACTCTGGGCGATGCATCAAAAATACGGCAAGTTGAACTGGGCGGACCTGTTTGACACCGCGCTGCGTCTGGCCGAGGACGGCATCGAGTTTTCCGGCACCGAATCACGCTACTCGGAAACCCAGAAAGATCGTTTCAATCCCGCCGGTTTCAGGCATTTCTACAAGTCGCCGCAACAGCCCTACCTGCCCGGCGAAATTCTTCGACAGCCGGCACTGGCCGAGGCGCTGAAACTCTACCGCGATCAGGGTCCCGATGGCTTTTATCGCGGCGCGGTCGCGCGGGATATCGCGACCACGGCGCAGGCCAGTGGCGGCGTTATCAGCGAGGCAGATCTGGCCAGCTACCGGGTGCGCTGGCTCAAGCCGCTGGAGACAAGATTCAAAGATTACAAGCTTTACATGATGCCACCACCAAGCAGTGGCGGTGCGGTGATCAAGACCGCTTTCGAACTTTTCGAGCGTGTCGATATTGCCCGCCAGGCGCCGCTCAGTATCGATGAGCTGCACTTGATGGCGGAAGTTTTGAACCGCGCCTTCAGGGGTCGCTCACTACTTGGCGACCCCGATTTTCACCTGAACCCCTTCGAGCGCATCCTGTCACCACCCTATCTTGATGAAATGGCACGGAGTATAAAGATCGATAAAGCGGTGCAGTTGGCGCCCCTGGTCGACAGGCCAATCACGGAATCCACTGAAACAACCCAGTTTTCCATCCTCGATGCGCAGGGTAACGCCATCAGCCTGACGGTCACCCTGAACGGCAGTTATGGCTCCGGGGTGGTTTCCGAGAAATACGGGCTATCGCTGAACAACGAGATGGATGACTTCACCACGCGACCTGGCGAAGCCAACGCCTACGGTTTGCTGCAGGGATTCGGCAACCGCGTGCAACCGGGCAAGAGACCGCTCAGTTCGATGAGCCCGACGCTGGTCGAAAAAGACGGCCGTATCGTCATGGCGCTGGGAGCGGCGGGTGGACCCAGGATCATCAGCAGCGTGATTCAAACGATCTATCGCGTGCTGGTCAGCGGACTCGATATCGATCGCGCCGTACAGTTTCCACGAGTGCATCACCAGTTCCTGCCAAACAAACTGTACATGGACGAGTTCAAGTTTTCTCCGGAAGTGGTGAAGGGGCTGCAGCAACGTGGCCATGAAACCGTGGAGCAGGGACCTTCCTATCTGGGCAGGATCAAGGCGGTGCGCGTGAACGACAAGGGTTATCTGGAAGCGAGCTACGACAATCGTAGCGAGGGTGCCGTTGGTGGTTATTAGTACGCGCGGCGAATTACGCAAAACGCCGCGCTAAGCGATGTCGATATTATTCGTTACCGGTGAGCAAGCGATATTTGACCATCAACTGCTCCTGTGTCTCCGGATATTGCGGATTAAATGGAATACAGTCGACCGGACAGACTTCAACACATTGCGAGGTGGCGAAATGACCGACGCATTCGGTGCACAGTAGCGGGTCGATTTCGTAGTATTCCTCACCCGGTGAAATCGCATCATTCGGGCACTCCGGCTCGCAAACATCACAGTTGATGCATTCATCGGTGATCATCAATGCCATGGTTTAAGGTTCCTTTGCCGTTTCATTTGCTGGCTTTCAGTTTGGCAGATAACCGCGTCAGTACCTCGGGATGCAAAAATTCCGAAACATCGCCGTCTAGCCTGGCAATTTCGCGCACCAGGCTCGACGACACGAAGGCATAGCGTTGCGCCGCGGTCAGAAAAACCGTTTCGATTTCCGGGGCCAGCGAGCGGTTCATCCCTGCCAGCTGCACCTCGTACTCGAAATCCGAGATAGCGCGCAAGCCACGCACGATGATTCCGGCACCGCATTGGCGCGCGAAGTCGATGAGTAATCCTGAAAAAGGTTTTACCAGCACATTTTTCTGACCCGTAAAAACGGTCTGCAGCATGTCGAGCCGTTCATCGAGGTTGAAAAATGGCTGCTTCGCAGGGCTGTCGGCGACACCGATTACCACGCGATTGAACATCTTAGAGGCGCGCTCGACAACATCGATGTGTCCGCGCGTGACCGGATCGAAAGTGCCCGGGTAAATCGCAATACCTGCCATGAATTACCTCAGTGTTCCCGGATTCGGGGGCCGGTGGTGTCAATCGGCGAATTCTAACGGCTTCACCGCCATTCGGCTATAGCATAATTAATTCGGCCGGCGCTTTTCTGTTTCAGCCACTGCAATGCTGGCGATGGTAGTTCGAAAGTTTCAGTGCTCGGCCACTCGAAATATATTCGCGCGCCAGGGTTCAGACAGTCATTTGCCTCAAGTTCCTCGAACACCAGTTGCCGCAGCTGCGCCTCGGCATAGGGTGGATCGATAAAAACGATATCGAAGCGCTGATGCAAACGGCCAATCGACTGCAAAGCATCACCTGCACAGACTTCGACAGCTACACTCTGTAAGCGTTCTGCCGCGGCGCGTAAACCGACAACCACCGGCGGCTGCAGCTCGAGTACAACCAGATTAGCGGCACCCCTGGACAGGGCCTCGAAACCGAGCGCGCCGCTACCGGCAAAACAATCCAGGACAGCGGCCCCACGACATTTCTCCCCCAGCCAGTTGAACAGGGTCTCGCGAATGCGGTCTGGGGTCGGGCGTAAACCCGGCGCATCGATCACGGCAAGTTTACGGCCACGCCAACTACCACCAATAATACGAATATGAGATTTCATCGGAGCGCCGCTTTTATAAGTTGAAAGTGCACAGTGGGAATCGCTTTCTGTTAGCATATTGTGCCTGAATTCTGATTCCTGGAAAAACGATGTTCGGATTTAAATCTGCCCGCCAAGAAGACGCCGAGGAAGCGACCGGGCTGTTCGCCTCGCTGCGCCAACGGCTGTCAAAAACCAGGGCAAAACTATCCGGTGGTCTGGCCGATCTGTTGCTCGGCAAGAAACAGATCGATGACGAATTGCTGGAACAGCTCGAGGAGCAGCTGCTGATGGCAGACGTCGGCATGCAGGCAACGCAGAAAATCATTTCACGACTGACTGGATCCTTGCAGCGCCAACAGCTAAGCGATAGCGGCAGCCTGATCACCGCGCTTAAAAGCACCATGGCGGATATTCTCGAGCCCTGCGCGCTGCCCTTGAAAATAGACCCGGGGAAAAAACCCTTTGTCATCCTGATGGTGGGCGTCAACGGCGCCGGCAAGACCACCACTGTCGGCAAACTGGCCCAGCAATTTAAAAACCAGGGGCTCAAGGTCATGCTCGCCGCCGGCGACACCTTTCGCGCGGCCGCGGTCGAACAATTGCAAACCTGGGGTGAACGCCTCGAGGTTCCTGTGATCAGGCAGGGCCAGGGCGCGGATTCGGCATCGGTCATCTTTGACGCACTGCAATCCGCCCAGGCGCGCGGCATCGATGTGCTGATTGCCGATACAGCCGGTCGCCTGCACACGCAGATGAGCCTGATGGACGAGCTTGAGAAAATTAAGCGGGTGATGGCCAAACTCGACCCCGAGGCACCGCACGAGACCCTGCTGGTACTGGATGCCGTGACCGGCCAGAACGCGCTGGCGCAGGCCAGTCATTTCCGCGATAGCGTCGGTATATCCGGGCTGGTACTAACCAAACTCGACGGGACCGCTAAAGGGGGTATGATTTTCAGCGTCGCCGAACAATTGCAGACCCCAATTCGCTATATCGGTGTCGGCGAAACAGTCGACGACCTGCGCCCCTTCAATCACGAGGAATTTGTGGATGCCCTGCTCGCCGATGCCTGAGACTGAACCACTGGCATGATTGAATTTCACAATGTCACCAAGCGTTACGAAGGCGGTTTCGAAGCGCTAAACAACGTGTCGTTGCAGCTTGACGACGGACAGATGGCATTCATTACCGGTCACTCGGGTGCCGGTAAAAGCACCCTGTTGAAGATTATCGCGTTGATTGAAAAACCGACGCGTGGCCAGGCCTTGCTGAATCGAGTCAATCTCAACACCCTGCCACGCCAGCGCATTCCCCAGCTGCGACGCAACATCGGTATCATCTTTCAGGATCACCAGCTGCTGTTTGACCGACCGGTTTTTGATAACGTGGCTTTACCTTTGCACATCCAGGGTTATCGCCCGCAGGAAATCGCCAAACGTACGCGTGCGGCGCTAGATAAGGTCGGCCTGCTGCACAAGGAGAAGTCGATGCCGATAACACTTTCCGGGGGTGAGCAGCAACGCGTTGGAATCGCGCGTGCGGTGGTACACAAACCCATGCTATTACTCGCCGACGAGCCTACCGGCAACCTCGACCCGGTGCTATCGCGCGAAATCATGCAGATTTTCGTCGATTTCAACCAGGTAGGCGTTACCGTGCTGGTCGCCAGCCACGATTTACGCCTGATAGATGAGCTCGACAAGCCGCGCCTGACACTGAATGGCGGCAAACTCATTCTCAACGATCTTAATCATTCGGACGCTGACCAGAGAAATGGGATTATCGATGGCTCGTACTAACACCAAACGCAGAAGGCCACCGACCACCAATCGGATTTCGGCCTACTTACTGCATCACCTGCAGTCGCTTGTTTTCAGCTTTGGCAAGATTTACCACGCGCCGGCAACCACCATCATGACCGTCGCCGTAATCGGTATTACGCTGTCACTACCCGGTGGTTTTTACCTGTTTCTAAAAAATATCGATGCGCTTTCCGGCGATTTACGCTCGAGTACGCAAATCAGCCTCTATCTTGACCTTAAAACCAGCGAAAAGCAGGCACGGGCGCTGGAAAAAAGTATCGCCGCTATGGATGATGTTGCCGTAACCCGCTTTATTTCGCGCGAGCAGTCACTGGAAGACTTTCGCCGCGATTCTGGGTTCGGCAAAAGCATCGACACGCTGAGCAGCAACCCTCTGCCCCACACCATCGTCGTCGAACCAGGCGATGTGGAAACCTTTACGGTACGCAGTCTACAAAATCGGCTGCAGGCCATGCCCGAGGTCGAAATTGCCAAGCTCGACACCGAGTGGCTGGAGCGACTTTACACCATCATAGAAATTGCAAAACGCTCGGTCACCATCATCACCATCCTGTTTGCATTTGCGGTATTACTGATCATCGGCAACACGATCCGCCTCGATATCCAGAATCGTTACCAGGAAATTATCGTCACTAAACTAATCGGCGCCACCGACGCGTTTATTCGCAGGCCATTCCTTTACGGCGGTATCTGGTATGGATTACTGGGCGGAGTCACATCCTGGTTGATTGTCGAAATCGGATATCTCGCAATTTCGGGCCCACTTGCGCGCTTAAATCTGCTATACAAGTCTGACATGAATTTAATTACATTTTCGTTTCAAGACTTTATCGTTCTGATCACCTCCAGCACCCTGCTTGGACTCGCCGGTTCATGGATTGCAGTGGCCCGGCATCTGAATCAGATAGAGCCAACCTGACACAATAACAAATGCCCGGAAAACGCAGACTTCTTATCATTGATTCTTCGGATTCAACTCGAGCGATCCTGTTCAAGGAAATTTCGTTCAAAGCACCCGAACTCGACATCATCGCCTGCGCTAGCGGGCGTGAAGCCATGATTGCGGCGAGACGTTTTCAATTCGAAGTTATTACTACCGGGATCAATTTACCGGATACCGACGGTTACCAGTTGATCGAGGAGATCAGGCGGACACCGAAGAACAAAGACGCCGCAATATTCGTGGTATCGGGCGATACTGACACCCGCATAACGGGTACCGATCTCGGCGATAACAAGGCGGTTACCGCCTATATCGACAAGGCCGAGGGGCACAAGTCACTGGTGACATTCATCCTCGATTATCTTGGTAGCCAAAACGAACTGCCCGTCAAAATTCTATACGTCGACAAAAGCGCAACGTCAACCGCAATCACCACCACGATTCTGCAAAAAAACGGGGTCGAATACATCCATTTCAAGGAAGCAACCGAGGCACTGGAATTCCTGAAAAAGGACATAAAGGACAATGGTAGCTGCAGCATGGACGTGATGATTACCGACCTGACGCTATCCGGCAATATGCATGGCTTCGAGTTAATCCAGGCGATTCGTAATGACCTGGCGCTCGATTACCTCGCTCTGCCGGTGCTGTTGATGACGATCGAACCCGGTGAGGATGAACGCACCGACTTCACCGGCATATTCGGTGCCGGCACCAATGATTTCATCACCAAACCGGTCGATGAATCGGATTTACTGGCGCGACTGCAAACCCTGGTCAACATCAAGCGTCAAAGCGAAGCACTGAATCCCTGATCCGCGCGGCGGCCTGGCGGATTTATCCTGCCGGACTAATCGTGATGGTGTCCACCGGCACCGTGTACATGGCCATGCGCAATTTCCTCTTCACTGGCGTCGCGCACGGCTTGGACCTTGACATCGAAGGTTAAAGATTTCCCGGCCAACGGGTGATTGGCATCCACGGTCACCGTCGTTTCGTCGACTTCGGTCACAATCAGATTAATCTGTCCCTCGCCTGATTGCGCAGTGACGACCATGCCAGGCTCAATCTTTTCCATTTCTGCGAAAGCTGCGATCGGCACCTGCTGGATACGGTCTTCACTGTACTCGCCGTAGGCATCCTGGGGTTCCACGGTAACCTCGAGTTCATCGCCGACGACCTTGCCTTCCAGCGCCTGTTCAAGCCCGGGTATTATGTTTTGCGCACCATGCAGATAAGTCATCGGATCGCCATCTTCGGAAGAATCGATAACCTCGGCATTCGCGGCATCAGCGACCTTGTAGTGAATCGAGACAACCTTGTGCTCGGTAATTGTCATGTCTGCTTTTCCTGTTTCTGTAGGTTTAAAAATAGTCTGGGTTTTCGCAGCGCAGGTTCTCTGATGGATCAAACCGGCGTACACCGCACGCAAAGAACTATGGGAAAAACAACACTCGTGGCGGGCTCTACGAGGACGTATTATACCATTCACCAGCATAAGTTAAATGCGGTCGGTCGGGTATGAAACCAGCCAGTTGCGCCTGGGCAAAGTCGTGCTGGCCGTCGACAGACCGGCCTCTACTTATCAACCGGTGCAACTCCAGCAGAGGACCTCAACCTTCGGTTGACGGCTTTAGCTATCATGGACCCGGTTTCCACATTGATCCAAAGTTCCATTTCTTGCGTATACATAGCGATATTTTCTTTAATATCCATAGAGTTAGCGGGTATATTAATATTTGCTAATAAACTTGAACTGTTTGCGACGAATATGCTCTAATAACTGGCACTCGAATGACATGAGTGCCAGAACTAGGCTACAATGAGGTCAATATGAGCACACAACTGGTTAATACGACAGCTACCATGCCGGTATTGAGGGGTAGCGGCAATCTGGATGCCTACATACAGGCAGCTCGACGCATACCTATCCTGACCGCGGAAGAAGAGTATTCGTTGGCGCAGGATTTACAGGAAACCGGCAATATCGAATCGGCACAAAAACTCGTACTGCCGCACCTGCGTTTTGTAATTAAAATCGCCAATAACTACGCGGGCTACGGCCTGTCCATTGCCGATCTGATCCAGGAAGGTAGCATCGGCTTGATGAAGGCTGTTAAGCGCTTTCGTCCGGACGTTGGGGTACGCCTGGTATCCTTTGCGGTGCACTGGATCAAGGCCGAAATTCACGAGTTCATCCTGAAAAACTGGCGCATCGTCAAGGTGGCCACCACCAAGGCACAACGCAAGTTGTTCTTCAAACTGCGCAGCCAGAAAACCCGCCTGGGCTGGTTCAAGTCGGAAGAAATCGATCACGTCGCAGAAACCCTCGGGGTAACACGCGAAAACGTCATCGAAATGGAAAATCGTCTGAACAACTACGATATTGGTTTCGATCCTGCTACCGATGAAGACGACGACAGTGCTTACCTCGCGCCTGCCAACTCACTGATATCCAGTATCCCCTCGCCGGAAACGGCACTGCTGGCGCAGGATACCGAGGATAGCAATCATGAGATGCTCGGCACAGCACTGCAGAATCTTGATGACCGCAGCAAGGAGATTGTGACGCGGCGCTGGTTGACCGAGCCCAAGGCAACCCTGCACGAACTAGCAGATGAGTATGGTATATCGGCGGAGCGCATTCGCCAGATCGAAAGCAATGCGTTCAAAACGATAAAAACATCTTTCGCCAGCTGAAGGCTCTACAGTGAACAGAAAGCCCGGCTAGCCCGGGCTTTTTTGCGTCCACTCCAAGTACTTAAATAGTGACTATACTCTTTGCTAACTCAACGCAAATTCACACGAGATGGCGCAAAGAGATCCGCTCCAGGACAGCACTGAAACCATTACCCTGCTAGGAAATAAAGTAGCGGCGCTCGAAACCGACCTGCGGCAGAAGAAGGAAATAATTCTCGCCCAGCACAGCAAACTCGAAGCTTTCTTTGGAACATCGATCGATGCGATCGTACAAATGGACTTCGATGGATACATTACCGGCTGGAATCTCCAGGCAGAAAAGATATTTGGCTGGCGTGCCGAAGAAATTCTCGAACAGACTATCGAGTTAACTATTATTCCCGAACGCTACCGCGAAGGTCATCGTACGGGCATGCAACGCTACCTGGCGAGTGGCGACACTACGGTACTGAACACACTGATTGAAATAGATGCCCTGCACCGTGACGGTCATGAGTTTCCCGTCGAGTTATCGATTTCGGTCATCGACTCGCCCGATCTGCAGGAATTCATCGCCTATATTCGCGATATCTCAAAGCGCAAACGAGCCGAAGCCATTATCTGGAATCAGGCGAACTTTGATTCGCTCACCAACCTGCCCAATCGCAATCTGTTTATGCAGCGGCTGGAGCACGAAGCGCTCAGTTGCGACCGTAGCAAGCTCTCGCTGGCACTGCTCTACGTCGACCTGGATCGCTTCAAGGCGGTCAATGACTCCCTGGGCCACGATATGGGCGACCTGTTGCTGGTCGAAGTCGCCAACCGACTCAAAAAATCCGTACGCGAGGTCGATACGGTGTCGCGCCCGAGCGGCGATGAGTTCATCATAATTCTTGGACAGATCGAAGATCAGTTAGCCGTAGAGCGCATCTGCCAGCAACTCCTTGATACCCTGTCCGAACCGCTAAACCTGGATAATAAAGTCGTCTATCCGACGGCGAGTATCGGCGTTTCATTTTATCCGGATGACGCCAACGATATTGAAATCCTGCGGCGTAATGCTGACCAGGCCATGTATGCCGCAAAAGCGAGCGGTCGCAATCGCTACCAGTTCTTCACCTCGGAAATTCAGGAGCGCGCCCAGCGCAAGCGTCAGATAATCACGGATTTACGCGAGGCAGTGAATCAATCCCAGTTTGAAGTTTACTACCAGCCGATCGTAAGCCTGCTCGACGGCAGTTTTACCAGGGCGGAAGCGCTACTGCGCTGGCATCATCCCGAAACGGGTATGGTCAGTCCCGCTGTATTCATCCCCATCGCCGAGGAAACCGGCTTGATTGGCGAAATCGGCAACTGGGTATTTTACCAGGCAAGCCAGCAGGTCAAAAACTGGCGGCATCAATTCAACAGCGATATTCAGGTCAGCATTAACACTTCGCCATTACAATGGATCGACGAATCTACCGGAATGAATCAATGGTTTACGCATCTCATCGAACAGGGCATCGATGGGACAGCGATAAGCGTGGAGATTGCAGAGGGTTTACTGAAGGATCCCAGCGACCACATTACCAATCGCCTGATCGAGTTTCGCGATGCCGACATCCAGGTTGCGATCGACGATTTCGGTACCGGCTATTCTTCGCTATCCCACCTGAAACAATTCGATATCAATTACCTCAAAATTGACCAGGGTTTCGTGCGTAATCTCGATCACGAACAAAACGATCTCGTCCTGTGTGAGGCGACGATCGCGATGGCGCACAAACTCGGCATCCAGGTCATCGCGGAAGGCGTTGAAAGCAAATCACAGGACCGAATTCTCCGGGAAATCGGTTGCGACTTCGGCCAGGGCTATCTGTACTCAAGACCGATGAGTGCGATCGACTTCACGGCCCTGATTGCGTCGAAAACCTGAACGGCAGATTCAGCACAAAAAAAAGCACGGCCGAGGCCGTGCTTTCGAACTATCGCGCTGCGTCTACAGCCAGTAGACGAAGATAAACAATCCCAGCCAGACCACATCGACAAAGTGCCAATACCAGGCCACCGCCTCGAAGGCAAAATGATTTTCTGGAGTAAAATGCCCCTTGGCCGCGCGAATCATGATGACTAACAGCATGGTCGCACCCATGGTGACGTGAAAACCGTGGAAGCCGGTCAACATGTAAAAGGTACTGCCGTATATCCCTGAATCGAGCCGCAGGTTTAGATCCTGGTAGGCATGTGAATATTCGTAGGCCTGCAAAAATACAAAGCCAAAACCCAGCGCCACGGTTGCGAACAACCAGTAAACCAGCCAGACGTTGTCTCTACGTTTCAGCGCCCAGTGAGCAAGGGTGACCGTCAAACCCGAGGTCAGCAGGATCAACGTGTTGATTGCCGGCAAACCCCAGGCACCCATGGCATGCTTCGCCTCTGAAAACTTATCCGCCAACGGCACCGACAGCAGCGGCCAGGCGGCCTCGAAATCCGGCCACAGGTACTGCGCGGTGGCATCGTTGTTGGAGGCGCCATCAAGCCACGGCACCGAGTAGGCGCGCGCATAAAACAACGCGCCGAAGAAAGCGGCGAAGAACATGACCTCGGAGAAGATAAACCAGCCCATGCCCCAGCGAAATGACATGTCGACCTGTTTGTTGTACATCCCTGCCAGCGATTCGGTGACCACCGTGCCAAACCAGCCGTACATCATGAAGATGATGATAGCCAGGCCGACAAAAATCGGGGTTGCACTCCAGGTGCCATGCAGGAAATTGGCAGTACCAATTACTGTCAACGACAAGCCGATGGAACCGATAATCGGCCAGTAGGTGCCGTGGGGTACATAATAATCTTCGTTACTTGTTGTACTGCTCATGGATTATCTCTCTCTCTATCCTGTATGCGTTAGATCGTATCTAGCCCTGGTCCACACTGAAAAACGTATATGACAAGGTAATCTGTTCAATGTCTGCCGAAATGTCGGTATCAACGATAAATTGTATCGGCATATCGCGTGTTTCACGCCCCTCGAGTTCCTGCTGGGTAAAACAGAAACACTCGGTTTTATTAAAATGCTGCGCCGCAAGCCCCGGCGAAACACTGGGTACAGCCTGTCCCATCGTCTTGTTGTCGCTCGCACTACGCACCCGATATACCGCTTCGTAAACCTGACCGGGATGAACTTGCATCTTCTTGACCAGTGGCTCAAAACTCCACGGCAAGCCCGTATTCGTATTCGCCAGGAATCGCACTTCGATAGTGCGTGAGCGATCTACCAGATCAGCATCGATTTCGGAAGCTTCGACACGGCCGGTCTTACCGTTCAATCCGGTAATATCACAAAACACGTCATACAGCGGCACCAGCGCGAAACCAAAGCCAAACATCAGCAGTGGTATGATTGCCAGCTTGAGCGCACTTTTATTCACGCAAAATTACCCCAGTAAAAGGTAGCCACGAAAAATGCAGCAACCACCAGCACATGAGCGATCACAATCCACAGGGTGCGCTTACGCCGACCGCTGGATCTGAAGTAGTCATCATGCCGGTCATCTTCCTGCATTAACAGAGCCAAGCCTTCCCCCTACTTGACCGGAGGTGCTTCGTTGAAGCTGTGGTACGGCGGGGGCGACGACAAATGTTCGAACTCGAGGCCGGTAGCGCCTTCCCAGACTCGATCGGTTGCCTTCTCACCGCCCTTGATAGTCTTGATCACGATGTAAAGGAAAAATACCTGTGCCAGGCCAAAGGCAAATCCGCCGATACTTGAAATCATGTTGAACTCGGCAAACTGCAACGAGTAATCCGGAATGCGCCTGGGCATACCGGCGAGACCGAGAAAGTGCTGCGGGAAAAACAGTACGTTTACCGCAATCGTCGACCACCAGAAATGGATCTTGCCAAGCCTCTCGTCATACATGTGCCCAGTCCACTTCGGTACCCAATAGTAAAAAGCGGCGATGATCGAGTAGAGCGCACCGGTTACCAGTACGTAGTGGAAATGTGCTACCACGAAGTAGGTGTCGTGATATTGAGTATCCACGGGCGCAACTCCGAGCATCAGACCAGAGAGGCCGCCAATGGTGAACATGACGATAAAGCCCAACGCCCACAACATCGGCGTCTCGAAGGTCATCGAGCCCTTCCACATGGTGGTGACCCAATTGAACACCTTGACGCCGGTCGGTACCGAAATCAGGATGGTGGCATACATGAAATAAAGCTCGCCTGCGACCGGCATACCGGTGGTAAACATGTGGTGCGCCCAGACCATGAAGGACAGGATCGCGATCGAAGCCGTGGCGTACACCATCGAGCTGTAACCGAACAGCGGCTTGCGCGCGAAGGTCGGGATAATGGCAGAAATAACGCCAAATGCCGGCAAGATCATGATGTAGACCTCGGGATGGCCGAAGAACCAGAATATGTGCTGGAACATGACCGGATCGCCACCACCGGCAGCGTCGAAGAACGAGGTGCCAAAATGACGATCGGTCAGCATCATGGTCACCGCGCCTGCCAGTACCGGCATAACCGCAATCAGCAGGTAAGCGGTGATCAGCCACGTCCAAACGAAAAGTGGCATTTTCATCAGCGTCATGCCGGGCGCGCGCATATTCAAAATGGTGGCGATGACATTGATCGCCCCCATCACCGACGAGATACCCATCAAGTGCACGGCGAAGATGAAAAAGTCGGTGGAGTCGGGTGCAAAAGTCGTCGACAACGGCGCGTAAAAGGTCCAGCCGAAGGCCGGCGCACCGCTTTCCATCAGGGTGGTCGAGGCCAGCATGGTAAACGCAAACGGCAGAATCCAGAAACTCCAGTTGTTCATGCGTGGCAGGGCCATGTCGGGCGCGCCGATCATCATTGGAATAAGCCAGTTGGCAAGGCCGACGAAAGCCGGCATGATCGCGCCGAATACCATTACCAGGCCGTGCATGGTGGTCATCTGGTTGAAGAAATGGGGTTCAACCCATTGCAGTCCGGGCTGGAACAATTCCAGGCGAATCACCATCGCCATCGAACCGCCGTACAGCAACATGGTAAATGAAAGCCAAAGATAAAGTGTGCCGATATCCTTGTGATTGGTCGTGGTAACCCAGCGCATCAGTCCCTTGGCAGGGCCGTGATGATCGTGATCGCTGTGGGCGCCTTCACCGTCATGTGTCGTTTCGTTGTACATCTGATTAATTCCCCTTATCTTGCATTCTTGATCGTGGACGGCTGAACGGTGTCACCCACGCTGTTACCGAAACTGTTGCGCTCGAAGGTGATAACCGCAGCGATATCAACATCATTTAACTGGTTCTTGAAGGCCGCCATGGCGGTACCGGCCTTGCCGTTGACAACGATATCAACATGGCCTGCGGCAGCGCCGGTAACTACCGGGCTGCCGGTCATCGCCGGGAAAGCACCGGGAATGCCGGCACCAGTCGGACCATGACAGGCTGAACAGTTGGCCTGGTAAACCGTTTCGCCACGCGCCAACAGGTCCTGCATCGACCATTCCCTGTCGGCCGATGAGGCAGCTGCCGCGGCTTCGGCTTTCATACCCGCGAGCCATGCGTTGTACTCCGGCTCGCTAACTGCATTGACCACGATCGGCATGAAGCCATGATCCTTGCCGCAAAGCTCGGCACACTGGCCACGATAGATACCGGGTTTTTCGATCGTTGCCCAGGAATCATTGATAAACCCGGGAATAGAATCCTGCTTGACCCCCAGCGCCGGCACCCACCAGGCGTGGATTACATCGTTCGAATGGAACAGAAACCGGATTTTCTTACCAACCGGCAACACCAGTTCGTTATCAACTTCGAGCAGGTAGTTTTCGTTACCGGTAGGTTCTTTGATTACGTCGCGACTGGTTTGCGCCAGGCTACTGATGAAACTGACGTCTTCATCGACAAACGTGTATTTCCACTTCCACTGGATCCCGGTAACCTGCAGCGTGATGTCTGCATTGGTCTTGGCGTCCTCGAGATCGAGCAGCGTCGCAGTTGCAGGGATAGCTATGCCGATCAGAATCAACAAGGGCGCGACTGTCCAGATAATTTCAACCGTGGTGCTTTCATGAAAATTAGCAGGGACTGCACCCTTCGATTTGCGGTGATGCATAATCGAATACGCCATTACGCCGAAGACGATCACCGCGATCGCGACACAAATCCAGAACACCAGCATGTGCAAGCCATAAAGTTCATGGCTGATCGGGGTGACACCCTCGGTCATGTTCAACTGGTACTCGGCCTGTGCGACGGGCACCGACAACATGGCCATCAGACCCATAACGACTACCGAGAAACGTCGGGACAGCTTGTTAAATATCATTCTAAACTCCCTGGAACATACGGCCGCATTTGTTATCCTCGATTTGTTATCGACGCAACGGTCCGTACACCGGCATATAAACACAAAAACGCCTCCTGAAAAAATCTTTCAGAAGGCCCTGAAATCAAACGCGAATTATACAGTCTTTCAATTGAAAGGCTAGCGCATCCTTTTCCCAATTCGCAAGAAAACTACCCACTTCGACGCTTTCCCCGGACATGCCGATAGCCAGCGTACGCCTTTCGCCGTAACCCTCGCGACACTCGTCGACGACCCGCACCCACGCTGTCTTGAATTCCCATATCTGATCGATTCGTTGCACGCCTTTTTCGATTCGCGTGCACTGTGGATCGAGGGTAATCACCTCGCGTCGATAGACCTTGCGCGAGGTGACATACAGGCCAGAACCAAGCACCAGCATCTCAAGCCCTGAAAACGGCAGCACCAACCACATACCCTGAAGAGTGAAGAACAAGCCGATAACAATCGCCAGCACACAGGTCAGGCAATAAAACAGCAGCAGCTCACGCCAGCTGATAGAACAGTTGGGGGATAGCACGAAGCGATAGCTCTTACCGGAGCTCACTATGTCGACGCTGACCATTCAATACTTATCCTCAGATTAGCCGGTATCTATTTCATCACCTTGCGAGAGCTGCGACAATACCCAGGTTTAATTTTCAGGACAAAAAAGTGGCAAAATCAGGTGGTAACGATGACGAGTCTCGGCAAGTCAGAGACCTCAGCTTCTGGGAACTCGTGAAAAGCACTTCTTCAGCGTTTATCGGGGTACAGAGCAACGCTAACCGGGAGCGGGATTTCAGCCGCGGCAAGATTTCCCACTTTATCTGGATGGGATTGCTGTTCGGATTATTGTTTGTAGGCACCCTGGTAGGGGTTGTGCAACTGGTAATGCACTTTACCGGGAACTAAGTTTGCCGAGGGCTAGAGGAACCAGCCGCGGATGAACAGCCTGGCGTAGTGATCGACCAGCAAAAAGGCAAACAGCAGGCTCAGGTAAAAAATCGAATAGCCAAAGGTTTTCATCGCGATCACATTGGGCTGGTCTGCACGATACAGGCGGATGGCGTGATACAGAAAACCGATTCCTAGCGCAACCGCTCCGGCCAGGTATATCAGGCCACTCATCTGTACGATAAAAGGCATCATCGTCACCACAAACAGCAATATGGTATACAACAGAATCTGGATCTTGGTGAAGTCGACGCCATGGGTAACCGGCAACATCGGAATGTCCGCCTTTGCATACTCTTCGCGGCGACGGATGGCAAGCGCCCAGAAATGTGGCGGCGTCCACACAAAGATAATTAAAAACAGCAGCAGCGCTTCAGTGCCCACCGAGCCCGTCACTGCAGTCCAGCCCAGCAACGGCGGCGCGGCACCGGCGGCACCGCCCAGTACAATATTCTGCGGTGTAGCACGCTTCAGGTACATGGTGTAAATCAGCGCATAACCAACCAACGAGAAAAAAGTCAGCAGCGCGGTCAGGAAATTGACGAAAACCAGCAGTATCGAAATGCCCAGCGCGCCCAGCGACAGTGCAAAAATCAACGCCGATTTCTGTTCGAGGTCACCACTGACCATCGGTCGATTGCGGGTACGCTCCATAATGCTGTCGATGTGCTCATCGACTACGTGGTTAATTGCCGCACCCGATGCTGCTGCGAGACCGATACCGAGCAAACCGAATACAAAAATATCAAGCGACGGTAACCCCTCGGCAGCCAGCAGCATGCCCACCATTGCGGTAAACACGATAAGGTAAACCACCTTGGGCTTCGTCAGGCTGTAGTACTGCGACCAGGAATTGAGAGTTAATGCCGTCATTCGATATCGTTAGTCGTCGGTTGTGTTACCGGATCATTGTCGCTGCGCGAAAGTCGGCCTTTATACAGGCATTCACTGCGCGATTCAATCGCGCGATGATAACAGACTCACCCGATCTGGGATAACTTCAACAGTTTTTTGATATCCTCGAGCACACGGTTCTGGTCGTTTTCTGCCGGGTAGTACATCATCAGGTTCTGATCCGGGTCGACCAGGTACAGTTTTGGCGTGGCGCCCACTTCACCCATCTCCGGCAACTCGAACTGGCGGTAAAGAGCTGTATCACGATAATCCTGCACTACCTCCAGGTTAGGAAACTCCCTGAGATAAATCAGCATTTCCTCGCTGAGCGGCTGCGCACTGATCAGCACGTTTTGCAGGCGCAGCGTGTCGCGCCCCAACAGAGCCCTGAGCTGGCGCATGTAAAACAGGTTGGAACGGCAAAGCTCGGCACAGTCGTCACCGCTAAACAACAACAAGGTCCATTTGCGCCCAAAGCCACCGACGTACGTATCGCCGTCAACAGTCTCGAGCGTGGGCCAATCCAGTTTCTTCACGGGCGCGATGAGCGTGCCGTAGTTGCCGCTGCCTGGCTTGATATCGAATACGTACAACGCCATCCAGCCACCGATAAAAGGCGACAGAAAGACAATGATCAGCGCCAGGAATTTAACCCTGTGCCAGAACAATTTTTGGGGTACTTCTTGATTCATTCGATTTTCCGCAGGTTCATGATTACAAATAACACCAACGCCACCAGGGCAAACGCAAACCATTGCGTGGCGTAGGCTCGACTTTTTTCCGGTCGCATCCACACCGGCTGCCAGTCGCGTACATAATAGCCGGGCCGTTCTGCAGCAAGCCACAGCACCCAGGGCAACAAGCGGCCGTCGAAGGATGCCTGCAAGGCGTCGATATCGATATGCGGAATCAGCTGATACGGAGCCGCTTGCGTCCAGCGGCCGGACACGGCCCCGCCACCCATTTGCAACGCCGGCTCGCTCGGGAAATACGCGATCCCGGCGATGCCCTCAGCGCTGTCTGGTGTGGCTATCGGCGGCAGATCGTCACGCGACTCGCCCCAGGCAGCCCAGCCGCGATTAACCAACAGCACCCGATCGCTGTCCTGGAGCAGAAAGGGCGTGAGCACGTAATACCCCGCCCTGCCGCGATGCACCTGGTTATCGACCAGCAAGTTACGCATATTATCGTAGCGCCCCTCCAGCCATAACTTACGGTACTCGATGTCCTGATCCTCAACTGCCTGCAACGGTCTGTAAGGCTCCGTCAGGCGCTGTTGGAACCTGCCCTCGATCTCTTCCTTGAAGCTTGCCCGGTCCAGTTGCCACAGGCCCAATGCGATAAACAATGAAATTCCAGCCGCGGTCCCGGCAACAGCCCACCAGCTCGCCCTGAATCGGCGTCCGCTCAGGATCATATCGACAACCACCGCTGATCCAGTACACTTACCCGGTTCGTATACATTACAATCGCTATGCTCATCGTCAAAATCATTATCGTGGTCCTGCTCGGTCTGATCGTACTCAGTCTCGCTGCCGGCATGTTTAGTATGATCACGGACCGGGAAAACACTAACCGAACCGTTAAAATGCTAACGATTCGTATTGCCTTATCCATCGTTACCTTCATCTTCATCTTCATCTCGTTCTATATGGGCTGGATTCAGCCACACGGTGCCCTGCCTCCGGCGGGTTAATGGCCGGCCCAGGCATGCCCGTAGACCACTTCGTAGGACGCCACGAACCGATCTTGTTCAAAGCCATGCTCGCGATAACTGTCCTCAAGGACGCGCAACTGCGCCGGGGTCATTAATCCACGCCGCCGGCCCACGTCGGCATTACTCGCGCCGGTTCGCCTGAGATCGTCCAGCAAACTGCGAAAGTCTTTATATTCCATGCGAATCATTTCGGCATCCACCACCGGTTGCGCAAATCCGGCAGCTATCATCGCATCGCCGACATCGTGCATATCGATAAAACGATGCACGTGCGGATAGGCATCAAGTGACTGCCAGCTCAAGGCAAGTTCGGCAAGGGTCGCGGGGCCGAAGCTGCTGAACAGCAACAGTGCGCCCGGCCGTGCCACGCGCGCAAACTCGGCGAGCGCAAGGTTCAAATCATTACACCAGGGTAATGCCAGCGACGAAAACACCATGTCAAAGCTATTCTCGGCAAACGGCAGTCGTTCCATATCGGCGACCACAAGCCGCTTTTTGCTAAGCCAGCGATAATTCGAACCTGCACGCATCAGCATCTGCCGCGCAATGTCGACGCCATGCACGCGCGCACGCGGGTAAGCCTTTTGCAGGCCAGGGACTGCTTTCCCGGTGCCACAGCCCAGGTCGACGATTGTCTCCGGCTGGTGACGCATATATTGCAACCGCTCGAGTAAACGACCCGACACCTCTTCTTGCAACATAGCTGCACTATCGTAGCTTTTAGCCGCGTTATCGAAGAATTTTCGAATGGCTCGTTTATCCAGCCGTGGCGGGTTAAGCAAATCCAAGAGTACTCCCGGGTTGGTTTGTGGATGACGCGTTACGCACGCCCGGCTCAAATCAGGCATGCCACCGTGCGCGTCGAATCGGCGCCGGCCACGGATTCTACCTGAATCCCTGGCGCAACATCAGCAATTTGTACCCCCTGCCATTCCCGCACAAAGCAGGGTTCGGCGCGATTACCGACGGGCTGTCAACGCTCGACTTATCTGTTAGAGTTCTCGCAATCCTATTGCCAGGCCAGCCATGATCGGAATCATCGCACTGCTCATCCTCGCTTATTTGCTCGGCTCGATTTCGTCAGCGATTCTGTTGAGCAAGATCATGGGATTTAAAGACCCGCGCAGCGAGGGCTCCAAGAATCCCGGGGCAACCAATGTACTGCGCATCGCCGGTAAAAAGGCGGCATTTCTGACGCTGGTTGGCGACTGCCTGAAAGGATTCATCCCGGTACTTGTCGCAGCCAGGCTGTTCGACGACCCGATGATCGTCGCCCTGACCGCATTCGCCACATTCGCCGGCCATTGCTTCCCGATATTCTTCGCGTTTCGCGGCGGTAAAGGCGTCGCCACGGCCATTGCCGCGACCGTCGCTTTCAACTGGATGGTCGGGGCCATACTGATTGCGATCTGGTTGCTGTTCGCGCGCGTCTTCAAAATCTCCTCGCTGGCCGCAATCATCTCATTCTGCGCACTGCCGGCCCTGGTTTACTGGCAGGTGCCTGATCTGAAGGTGACCTGCGTTTTCGCAGTCATCTCGATCATCCTCATCTGGCGTCATCGTGCCAATATCGAGCGACTGCTCACAGGCAAAGAAGCGTAGCCTGCATATTGCAGCCGTCGGTCTCGACTCCCCGATTTACCTAACCAACAGATATCAACAGTGCTTTTCCGGATAGAAACTGAATTATTGCTGGCCACAGGCCCGAGCCTTATCCCGGCCCTGGCATGTCCGGATGCAGGCTAGTTCACGCCTTCGGCCGTGCTTCGGCGAATGGGGGGCAGAGATTCCAGCGACCAGCGCGCCTTTACGTCACTGACGCCCTCGTCCGTTTGCCCCTGCAAAAGCCGCAGCGCACCGGCATAGGCGATCATTGCGCCATTATCGGTACAGTATTCAAGCGCCGGGAAATACAGGCGTGCGCCCGCCGCCTGAAGATATTGTTGCAGCTCACTACGCAAGCGCCGATTGGCGCCCACGCCACCGGCGATAACCAGGCTCCGATAACCCGTTTCTTCGAGTGCTCGCATGCACTTGATGCGCAGCGTAGCCACCACGGCTTCCTGAAAGGCATGCGCGATGGCCGCGCGCAGTTCGTCGTCGAGCGGTTCATTTTTCCTGACGATGGTAAGCGCAGCGGTCTTCAAGCCGCTGAAACTGAAATCGAGACCGGGTCGATTGGTCATCGGACGCGGGAATTCGAAACGCGAATGGCCAACGGAATCGGCCAGCGCCGCCAGCTCCGGCCCACCCGGGTAGGGCAAACCCAGCAGTTTAGCCGTCTTGTCGAAGGCTTCGCCGACGGCATCGTCGAGAGACTCACCAAGAATGCGATAACTGCCAAGTTCACGCACTTCGACCAGCATGGTATGCCCACCCGACACCAGCAACGCCACAAACGGCAGTTGCGGGCTATCCCCGGCGAGCATCGGCGCCAGCAAATGCCCTTCCATGTGGTGCACACCGAGCAACGGCAGGTCGAGTGCAAAAGCCAGTCCTCGCGCCAGGTTGGCGCCAACCATCAGCGCACCGATCAAGCCCGGGCCGCGGGTATAGGCAACAGCATCGAGCGCAGCGGTTCCGCCGATTTCGCCGAGAATATCCACCAGCATGGGGGCCGCCTTGACGACATGATCGCGCGAGGCGAGCTCCGGCACGACCCCACCGTATTCGCGATGTTTTTCGATTTGCGAATACAAACGCTGCCAGATTTGTCCGGATTCTGTGTCATAAACTGCGATTCCGGTCTCATCGCAGGAGCTCTCGATACCTAAAACTTTCATAAAAACAGGATATGTGTGTCTCTGGGATTGAAATTTGGTGTCGCCTCCTTATAATTGGCCGGCTGTGAATGCCGGGGCCAAACAGCAGGCGCCCTTTTTAACAAACTGGATCAATACAATATGCCATCAGTAAAAGTAAAGGACAACGAACCATTTGATTTCGCACTGCGCCGTTTCAAGCGCTCCTGCGAAAAAGCCGGCGTGCTCACCGAGACACGTCGTCGCCAGCACTATGAAAAACCCACTTCCGTACGCAAGCGCAAATCCGCGGCTGCCGTCAAACGTAACTTCAAGCGTATCTCCAAGGATTTCGGCACCCG